>SCPN01001498.1_pt1 | contig 222876 bp, 204 predicted proteins | sample 6106831 | NCBI WGS metagenome assembly SCPN01 (sample SAMN10720447, study PRJNA508395) | human gut metagenome | isolation source: Participant 1, 0 month
GGTTGTCTAAAAAATTCGATAAACAGCTTCTGTGGAAATCTCTTCACGGGTGTTCCCTGGCTTTGAAGTAGTCGGATATGTCCTTTTCCCTTTCTGTCCTGGAAGCGGTAGCAGGCGTTTCACGCCAAATTCTTCCAGTAGTTTTTCCTGTTTGCGGAGCTTTCCCGCCCGTCTTGTCCATGTCAAAGAGCAGGACGATGTGCTTGAAGCGAAACGTCAGCCGATAAACCAGCGTGGGCGGTATCGTCACCGTTTCGCTGTTGAAGCAGATAGCGTGAAAACCATGCGCCGCCAGTGAAAGTACGTCTTTCTCGCCACCCGTAATAAAGAGCGGGTCACCTTTGGCGGGCAGCTGCTCCAGCCCGAAACAGTAGTTTTCGCCGAAGCTGCCGCCATAGAGGAAGGGTGTGGAGAACGGGCGGTACAGCTTGATGTGTTGTTTGCCCTTGTAGCCGTACATGGGTTCTGCCACCGATGAAGTGTAGGTGTACGGTTTGCCCTCTGCCGTTTCGCTGTTGTATTCCCGGAGTGAGCAGACCTTGTAATGTTCCAGCAGTTCGGCGTGATGCCGTACTGTTGCCAGTACACCAGTTCGGCAAGCGGGAACTTCTGTTCCTGGAACTGGTAGGGCTTGACGGGCTTTTCGGTGTTTCTTCGGTTTGTCCGGCACTGCCCTGCGGACGGTTACAGGAGAAACGGAAACCGGAGTGCCGGAAGCCAGCCCCAAGCCCCAATCCTGGTCGATGATTTCCAGTATCTCCACGAAGTCAGCCGCCCGGTTGCAGTCCAGCCCCTTTAACTGCCCCACGAGGAAGAAGCAGTCGCCGCTGTAACTGTCGTTTCCGAAGTCTTTCATCTTGTAGATACCGCCCCGGCGGTCGAAATAGATGTTGCAGGAAGCCTTGCTGTCCTCGTACAGCGGGTTAAGGAAGTTGCGACCTATGCGCCAGTTGCCGGGCAGGTAGTGTTTGAATACCGCCAGCCCGTTACTTGTCCTTTCTAAGATTTCCTCTTCCTTAGCATACAGTTGGTGGTTGGTTATCAGGTTGTCGATGTTCTCCTTGTTGCTCCTTATCAGGCGTTCTTCCAGCATCCGGCGTATCTCGCTGACCTTGTAGAAGTAGCGTCCCCTGATGTTGGAATAGGCGATAGTCCCCGACACCCGCAGGCGTTGCAGGGTCTTTTCGCTTATTTTCAGGAACGTGCAGACCTCGTAGCTGTCCACCCACATGTCTTCTCGCTTTGCCTTGCCGTTTCCACGTGGTTGAAGATGTAGTCGGCAATGGCGGTAATCTTGTTGTCCAGCTCCTTGTAGGCTTTGGACTCGAATGTTATTATTTCCATAATGGTAACTAATTGATTTGCCGCAAAGTTCGGGTGTCCTGAATAAAACGCCACAGGCGAACCCACCTGTGGCGAAATAAATTTTGTTAAAGAACGGTTGCCTAATCCTGCTCCCCGCGCAGCAGCAACCTGTCTTTCAGGGTGGAGAGGAAGCCCGTGCGGTCTTTGGTCTTGGCTTTGAGTTCCATGTAGGTATGGTAGAAGTCGCCGAGGTCGATGTCGAAAACGTATTCAAAATAGGCTACAATCTCCTTAATATCAACCGTTCCCTTGTTCAGACAGCCGCAGGCGTGCAGTGCGTAGACAAGCTCCACCAACGCCCTTTCGTCCCCGTCCAGCGCAGCACCTTTCCCGTGAAGCCGTTCTTCACCCGCTTGCGCTGTTCCCGGCGTTCCAGCTCGTGCAGTCGGTTGGTGAGGTATATTTCCAGCAGTTCGTTGGCTAAAATCTTGGCTACCTTGAAGTCGTGACTGGTGCTGAACTGTGGGTCTGTTTCGTAATAGAAACTGTCCACAATGATTTGTATGTCAGGCTTCCCACGCATGAAATACTGCCTGTCCAAGTAGGTGGCTTTCGTGCGGTGGTACTGGTAGAACGCCAAGTTCCGCTGGAACGACCTTGAAATCCGGTCGGTTTCCGACAGCAGGTAGTCCCGCTGCACGTCCTCGCTGCCGCTGGGGAAGCGCACCTCTATCTTGTAAACGGTATTGTAATAGATGATTTTGCTCGCTAAAAGCGGTTTCAGTTCCTTGAAGAAGTGTATTTCCTCTTCCGTGCTGGCGAACGGGTAGGAGATTATAAAGGTTTTGAGTTCGCCCAGTATCTCTTGCAGGTAGTCCACGCACAGGCGGCAGAGCGTCAGCGTGTCCGTTGCGGTGTCCTCGTATTCCTGTATCTGCCATTCCACTTTTTGAAGCAGTCCGGCGAAGTATGTTTCCAACAGTATCTTATGTTCCATAACCTTGTGCTTATCTTTTATGAAGCACAAAGTTACGGGCATAAAAATTCTGTTTTATTCTTGATTTTTCACATTACGTTCTTGTAACTGTGCATTTTCTTGTTTCCTGCGCTTTTCTGCGTATTTCTCCGGGGGTATCTAAAAGATACGCCTTGCAGAAGTCGTTCAGGTTCGATGTCGATGCGAACCCGGTGGTGAACGCCACTTCGGTAAGCGTGAGGTTTGTGTTCGTCAGGTAGTGTTCCACGTCTTTTACCCGTTCCTTTATCACCCATTCCTTAGCCGTGTACCCGGTCATTTTCTTTACCTTGCGCCGGAACGAGCCGTATTCCATGCCGCATTTGTCCGCCAGTTTCGGCATCATAGACCATGTAGCCTTCAGACGTACCATTTCGGTGAACGTCTGCCTGCCCAGTTCCGGCAGCATCCGTTCGGCGTGGCGCAGCTCCTTTTCCGTCACCAGCAGGCGGTTGTCCCTTACCGGGTTTCTCCGCAGCAGGTGGAAAGCGTGGCATACCGTGTTGTACACGTTGCATAGGTACTGCCGTCCCGGTCGCATCCAGTGGAGCGCATCGCAGTAGGCGGTCAGTTCGGGTATGTCGTCCCGCTTGCGGTGCTGTTCCGCCAGTTCGTCCAGTATGGCGTAATGTGTGGTGGACATACCCAGCAGAATGATGATTGTCTTGTAGTCCTTGTACGCCGCCAGTGTCGGCGTTTCCGGCAGGCTTTGTGAGCGTGTCGCACACGTGGGCGCACAGCCGCCCGTCCTTGCTGAACGGTTCAAGTTCCAAGTAGTTGTCCATTTTCCGGCTGTTGTGCAGCAGCCATGTTACCTTTTCGTCCAGTTCCTTGCAGGACGCTTCCAGTTCCGCTTCGGGAGCGGGCAGCAATAGTGATGTAATCCGTTGTTCCATATCTGATGTTTTATATATGAATGACATATCATTTGTTCCACCTCACGCAATCCGTCCAACCCCATTCATCGAACAGCCATGTTTCTAAGAAGAAAAGTACAAAGGGCAGCAGGAACAGAAAATATGCCTGTAATGCGCTGATATGCTTAGAGCGGCGGTAGCGGTTCAACAATGCCTGTACACGGGCTTTCCTGTATCGTGCAAGAATAAATACACAAATAAACAAAAACATTGCACCTAAATAGCCAAGATGTAAGGACGACCATTGCGGTACATTGTTAATCAGGAGAAAGTTACCGGGCAGAACTACTATCCACCACCAATACCAAAACAGCAGTATAAAACCTGACATCCGTCCTATCTTCTTGCCCCAAACCTCTCCCTTGAAATATAGGTAGTCAAAAAAATAGTATCTGTAATTCGTCCGGTTTGCACGCTGCTTCACTCGTTCAAAATAGTTATCTGTCTTTTTTATTCCTTTATTCATAATGGTTTGGTGAGGGAAAGCGTTCAGGGGTTATCTTTCCTTGTTACCAATGAATTTACTTTTATATATAGCGTACTCTACTGTGTAAGTAGCCAGCTTCACGCCCAAGAACATACCTACAAGCAATATATATGCTACTAAGCAATATTGATTATACAAGAGGTCTTTTAAGAATACAGGTATCAATAAGGCTATGATTGTAGCGTTCTGAAACCACTTCTGTACTTTCAATAAGAGGTTAATGTATAAATGATTTCCTATGTAATTGAACCCCCATTTATAATTATACCGTTTCAGATAAGATAGTGAAAACCACAATCCTACAAGTGAAGTAATAAGGGCTACTCGCCACCATGCTCCCATGTATGGGAACATACCTTTTAAGAATGTCAGCAAAACAACACCTATTATGCTACATTCATATACAATTCTTACTCTTGTTACATTATTCATATATGTACGCTATTGGTTAGAAAGGAGCATCGTCAGATGCTATCTTTCGTTGTTACTAACTTATTAAATCTTTATTGTATAATTTTTAGCCAATGACGATGTGTTATTATAAAATAAAGTAATACAACCAAAATGGGATAAATCATCCATGATATGAAGGAAGAAATCTTTTGGCTATTAAATATTAGAGGTTTACTCCTTATAATTTCCATACCTTTTTCCTTTGATATAATACGAACAGAATGTCTTGTATAGTAAAACATAGATTATGATAAAAACAAAAAGGGTTTTATAATTGAAATTCTCCTTTATCAGTAGATACGTCAATACTATAACAGGAAGAAATAATATTCCACATATTATCTGTATCGTCCGCTCATGTGGATTTTCCAATATAAATTTATCCCTATTAAATATGAATATCTGATAATACATCGCATCTAAAATGAATTTTGTCATAAAGAGTTATTCGTATTGTTAGTAATGGTTTGGAAAGGAACACCGTTTAGGGGTTAGCTTTCCTTGTTATCAATTCTATATTCTTCATATTCAAGAAACGCAGTATCAACATCTCTTTCTAATAGGTAGTAGAAACAATCTTGTATCATATCAACCCATTTTATGATTTGCTTTTGCTGCTCTTGTGTAACAAAATCAGCCCCGTCAATCCACCTCTTACCCAAATGTATAATGCTATACACATCACTTAATAGGGTTTGTTTGATTGTCGGCTTCATAAAATCATCCGCAAGAACTTTAAGACATTCCATTATCTCGATAAAATTACACTCATATAGTTTCCTTTGAAATGGACGAAGTGAACTAAGAAATCCATTTTCCCATTTCTCATTTTCTATATCATTGTTTCTACAAGAATGGAAACTTAATAAAGTATATGCTTCTTCCTTTGTCATTGCGTTTCTGTTCAATTATTGATAATGGTTCAGCAGGGAACGGCTTGCCGTTATCCTGCGTTGTTATCAACCTATTCTATATTCACCATTTATCTGCAATTTCAAATTCGCCGATTGTTTGGGTACAAATGTCAATGTACGGAATAGTCTTGACTATCTTGATGTTTTCAATATCTTCACTTCCTCCCAAAGCCAAAAGTAGAGAATATCCAAAACACTCGTCATAATCTGGAGTTCCGAGTTTTTCTTGTATTATAGGATAATTTTCTAAATCAAACCAGCCTTTCAAGAAACTTTCATTTACCATTACCTTATTAAAATCGCACGAAGATTGGCAGGAAGTATTAAATATGTTCCGTATCTGACATTCAGATAAACGACGTAATTATTCAGTCTCGGATTCTTTACATAGGCAAAGAGATCGCCGAAAGCCGTACACATGAATGGTAGAAATGATTGGTCATCCTCCTTTTCAAAACAGGAGTTTATCACATCCTGATAATCGGATGGATTGATGAGCTTAAACAGCCCATTACAAAAACTTCCTAACCCGACCTCCTGCCATAAAGTATTCAGTTCGGGATAAGACAAATCAGCATATTTAGCAATAAAAGTATCATCTACTGCTTGCCTCTTGCTATTGAGGCTTTTTTCTAAAAATTCTTCGTACATATTTCTACGTTTTATGGTTGATAATGGCTTGGCGGGGAACGGCGTTAGTCCGTTATCCCGGCTTGTTATGAACTTACTTTACCCTTGTGCCTTTTATAATTTGCATAGCGAGCATTTAGAGTGTCCCGCCATTCTTGGCTTGGGCAAGAGTTTATTAACTGAATATACTTATTCTCATCATCAACGCAAACAGACTCTACAAGTTTTAATAAACTCCACTGCAAATCATAAAAAGCATTTTCAGGAAAGATTTGTACCAACACCATAGCTTCATCAAATGATATGGGAAGTTGTATTTGTTCTAATAAGGCATCATAAGTATTTACTAATTCATCAATACTCTCTGTATCATTGATGCTTTCATTAGGCATACGACCCAAATCTTTCAACTGTAAAATTTCATTTCTCATATCGTGTACTCTAATTGTTCATAATTTATTTATAACCGCACCTTATGGTGTCGTTCCTACACTTCTATAACTGCACCTCACGGATTATCCAGTGTATCAAGGGGATTAGGGATTTTTGCTTTATGGGCACTTGACACATGAAGATAAATGGTTGTGGTCTTGATGTCGTTGTGTCCCAGCAATTCCTGTATCGTGTGCAGGTCTGTTCCCTGTTCCAGCAAGTGTGTGGCAAAGGAGTGGCGCAGCATGTGTACGTGTACACGGTGTTTGATGCCAGCACGATGTGCGGCTTCTTTCAGCACTTTCACCAATGCACTTGCCGAATATTGTTCTCCGGGTGTTTCGCCCTCAAACAACCATTTTTGTGGGCGATATTCCCGGAAGTAGTGCCGTAGTTCTTCCAGCAACTTGGGCGAAAGGAGCGAATAACGGCATTTCTTCCCCTTGCCCATGATGCGAACCGACATTGTTTCACTGTTGATGTCCTGCGGGTCAGGTTAAGCAATTCGCTTCTTCTAAGTCCGGCAGAGTAAACCAACGAAATCATGCAGTGATGCTTGATGTTGGAAATTTGTGCAAGGATGCGCTTAATTTCATTCTTGCTCAACACTTCGGGCAGGCTCTTGTACTCTTTGGCACGGGTGATACCGCCGTAGTATTGCCGTTTGCCGCCTTTCACCTGCTCGTAATAGAACTTGATAGCATTGATGCGCATATTCTGTTGCGACACCGAGATTTTCTTCTCGTTCACAAGATAGAGTATGTACTTGTTGATGTCCGGCACTTTCAGGCGGTCGATGTTCCGTCCCTTGTGATATTCCATGAAGTCGCTGAAATAGGCACGGTATGTTTTGACGGTCGAGGGGCTGTAACGCTTCTGTTCCAGCAGTTCGAGGTAGCCTTTCGGCAGTGTGTATTCCCTTTAGGTTTGGGATGCCGCACGTAAACCCGGCTGTAATCAATATAGGCGTGGGGTGAATAGCGGTCGTAGAAATCCGGCAGGCTGAAAGCGGCTGACGCTATGTATGCAGAGCCGTTGCCAGCCATTTCCATGCCTGTGTCTTGGGCGAGCAGTTGGGCGACAGCCTGACTGCTCGCATATTCTATCCGTATGTAGTCTGCACCGTCCCTTGTTTCTTTGTGCAGCACGATGCTTCCTCTTTGTTTCTGAACCTTATCCATGTCGCTGAATTTTGCTTCATGCTCCAAAGATAGAACAAAAATGCCACATTTTGAACATACGTTCAAAAATAATAGAGGTTAAAAAAACAAAACTGTATCAGGCTTTAAGCAGCGAATAGATATAGCGAAAGTTTTCTGCCAGTTCGTCCACGTTCAAACCGTTCAGGAATGCTTGTTCGTATGACAGTCCTAAAAACATTTGCCGGAACATGGTAGCCGTTTTCTTCACGTCCGTGTCACTTCTGATTTCCCCGCTTTCTTTTGCTTTCTGCACGACTTTCGCCCACAGGTCATGGTCATGGCTAAATACTCTTTCGATTTTCTGCCTGATGCCCGGATAGTACGTACGCACTTGTGACAGGAAATGAAAGTAGTAGAAGCTGGAGCTACAATCATGCGGGTCGCCATTGTCGCCAATCAGTTCAACAATCCTTTTCATGGAAGCGGCTACCCCTGCCACGTATTGCCCGATGAACTCTGCCAACGTATCGGCAGGAGTGGCAAACTTGTTTCCCGGTTCGTGCATTTTTAGCACGTATTTGTCTGCCACAGCCATGAATAAATCCAGCTTATGCGGAAAATAATAAACGATACCCGTTTTTGTCACCCCGCAGGCTTTGGCAAGCGTGATGATGCTTGCTTTCTCGTAGTTCATCCTGACAAATACCCCAAATGCTTTATCTATTACTTCTTCACGGTTAGTTATTATCATACACGTTTGTTTTTAATCGGTTACGAAGATACGGATTTTGTTTTAACCATTTGTACCCCAGTGCTTTTTTTTAGTGCAAGGTGCAAGTATATATTTATATATATAGCTTGCACCTTGCACTAACCCAAAAATATTTATTATCAGATATTTGCGAGTTTCAAAAGAATGCAGTATCTTTGAACCCGAAAGTTAGGCAGACAAACACGGTCAAAGTTGGACAGGCTTAACGATTAAAAATCGTTACTGTTTCGTTACCTATTTGAAATTTTGAAAGCAAAGTAGCTGACATATAAGCGGTTAGAGTTATAGGTTCAAAACCCTGTCTTTCCGCAGAACCTACTGAACAAAACAAGAGAGTAAGTGGACAAAAACCTACAAATCGCTGATTTGTAGGTTTTTTATTGCCTATAAGTCTTGTGTCCAATGCCTTATCAGAAGAAAATTCGGCTCACCTGATAATCAGTGGGGGTATCTTCAGGCTCATCTATATTTCAGCCGGCAACCTAAGACAAGTCGACCTACAGAAATATAGAAGTCGGCCAACAGATGAGATCATGGGATAACCATTGCCATATAAATCGCTGTCTTATATCCTGTTAATCAACAGGCCAACTCACTTTGAGAGGCTTCCGTGAATAACTAACCGCTTCAGACTCGTAAGCTTACGGCTACCCCCAGCCGTAAGTTATTCACTTGACAAGCCGTAAGTTATTCACCTGACAAGGCATAAATTATACATTAACCGTCTCTCCCCCGATGGTTATCGGGAAATGGCAGAGGAACTATAGATACAAGTGCCCCATTTGTCTTTTTGACAACTTGTAATCTGAAGTCCCGGAGAAACGATTATTCCGTACCCAAGTGCGTCTCGCTTCCAAATTCGAGAGAAAAAAACAGCAATTCTCTGTTTGATAGCTGTTTGCTGAAAAACGGCCTTTCGTTCCAGCCGAAATAATTCACCCTAGTTCATGTTTTACGGTCGTAAGGCGGTAATAATGCCCAACGCTACCGCATGTGAGGGCCGATACCTATATATGTGTAGGCTTACGCCACTATATGTGTTGCTTGACGCGACTATATGTGTGGGTTAACACTGCTATATGTGTGAGCTGATACAGCCATATGTGTAGGTTGATACGTATATATTCGTTAAAAAGCGACGCTTATCGTGTTAAAAAGCGGTGGTGGCAGCTTGTTCGCGCTCCCCGTTTACGCCCGTTGGCTTTTATAGCCAGAGAGCCGTGTCGTGAAAAAGAAGGCATTTCAATCAAAAAGATACCATTCATCGCATTAAGCTGACATCCGCGATTCTTGTCTTATCCCTTTGAATTAAGTCTGTCCCCAATAAATATCGGGTGAGCCAAGTAATCGCATCCAGACATTGCATCTCTATGTAAATTCGCAAGCGAAACTCTTGCATAATCAAAAAAAATCAATACCTTTGCACCCGGTTTCAACAAGACCTTGAGAGATGCTCGAGTGGTTGAAGAGGCACGCCTGGAAGCGTGTAAACCCCTAAAGGGTTTCGCGGGTTCGAATCCCGCCTCTCCGCAGAACTAACCAGATAATGAACAGTCAAGTCCCACAAATCCAACGATTTGTGGGACTTTTAGATTTTTTGTTACCTACACTAAATCTTCTTGTTTGATCGAATAACACTTAGTGTTTGTAAGATGACAGACAATATTATTACCCCTAGCCCTATATAAAAAGCGGCGTTCAACTCTTTAGCCTCACTAAAAAGAAGCATAGCCAAGATAATGCTATAAATAGGTTCCAGATTATAACTCAAGTTTACCGTGAACGCAGAGATCTTTTTCAAGACTTGTATCTGAAGTAAATACAAACCAATCGTACAAACAGAAGCTAAAAGCAATAAATAAGTAAAATCTAATAGCCCGGGAACAATCGTCGATACAGGAATATATCGCAAATAGAACGGTAAAATACAGGAAAGCCCGATAAAGCCACCTACCATTTCATACAAGAGCATGGTACTTGTTGAATAATTATTTCCGATCTTCTTATTCGTGATCGTGAACAAAGCCGCTAAAGCGGATGATATAATACCCAAACCTATTCCTAAACGATAGCGAGTATCGAAATGGAAAATCAGTACCACCCCAAATAAAGTCAACAAACTAAAAACAACCTCCTTGAAAGACACTCTATGACAATTAATCAATGGCTCTAGAAAAGCCGTAAAGAAACCTACCAGAGAAAAACAAACCACTCCAATAGACACATTCGAAGCCTTTATACTCCCATAAAAGAAAACCCAATGCAATCCCAGCAATAACCCTACTCCCCCTATTCTCAAGGCATCCCCGAAAGAAATTCGATTCAATCTTTTGCTGACGGATAAAACGAGTAAAAACAACAAAGACGCAAGCATCATACGATACCAGACCAATAGGGCTTCATTCAAGCTAATCAATTTTCCAAATATGCCCGTCGCACCTGCCAAAATAATAGATATATGCAGTTTTATAAATGCGTCTTTCACTATGTCACTATTCTATTTAATTATGGACAAATGTACAAAGGAAATATAAGCTATCGAATTCAAACTTGATAAATACTCCGTTTTTTACCCTAATGGTAACTTTTTTCTAAATAGAGAAGCCTACTTTTGTGCCGCAAAAATAAAAAGAAAAGAAACTGATGATGCAAGACAGTATTGATTTTGGAACAATGAACATTCCGAAGTTGTTCCGTATGATGTTTATCCCTACCTTATTAGGTATGATCCTTTCCGCCACTATTAATATCGCCGATGGAATATTCGTAGGAAGAGGCGTAGGAAATGACGCCTTGGCTGCGGTAAATATCGTGGCTCCTTTTTTCATGTTAGCAACCGGAATCGGGCTTATGTTCGGAGTAGGCGCATCTATCGTCGCCTCGATCCACCTTTCACACCAGAAAGTTAAGGTAGCGAATATTAATATCACGCAAGCGCTTTCGGTCTCATTATGTATTATGTTATCGCTTTCCTTGTTAGTGATGACATTCCGTGCTGAGGTCGCTCTTTTATTGGGTAGTTCCGAGCAATTATTGCCCTCCGTATTGGAATATATGAACTGGATCGTCCCGTTCCTTGCCTTTTACATGTTATTGAATATCGGGTTATTCATTATCCGGTTAGACGGATCACCTACATACGCCATGTTATGCAGCGCTATCCCGGCCCTGATAAACCTAACATTAGACTATATTTTCGTTTTCCCATTGCATTGGGGATTAATGGGAGCCGCTTTAGCTTCCGCTATTTCCGTAATCGTAGGAAGTATTATGATCGTGGTTTATATCGTAGGTTTTTCTAAAGTATTACATCTTTACCGCCCTAAATTCTCGCTTAAAAGTATCTTATTGACAATCCGCAATATCGGATACATGGTAAAGCTTGGTTCTTCCGCATTCTTAACTGAGGCAGCTATCGCTTGTATGATGCTGGTGGGTAATTATATATTCATGAGATACCTTGGGGAAGACGGGGTTGCCGCCTATAGTGTAGCCTGTTATTGCTTTCCTATCGTATTCATGGTGAACAATGCGATCGCCCAGTCTATCCAGCCGATCATAAGCTACAACTATGGCATACAGCAGTGGAAAAGAGTACGGCAGGCGTTTAAGTTAGCCCTGCTATGCGCTGTCGTGTGCGGAGGACTCGCCTGCGTGGGTACTATTTTATTCTGCCCGAAAGTCTCCTCCTTATTTCTCGGTAATCATGGCAACGCTTACGAGATAGCAATCTCCGGTATTCCCTATTTTTCTTTGGGATATGTCTTTTTCGCTCTCAATATCGTTTGTATCTGGTACTACCAGAGCATAGAACGTTTCAAACCCGCTACGCTATTCACTATTCTACGAGGAATCGTGATTATCACCCTAAGTTTCATGTACCTACCTGTTGTCTGCGGAATTAAAGGTATTTGGCTGGCCGTACCTTTGTCGGAATTAATTACTTTTGTAATCATTGTGGTATACTATCTATTGAAACGTACAAGAGCATGAAAGAGGAAGTTCGCCAGAAAGTGATGGAACGGTTTTCAATCTCTGAGCAGGCCATGCGGTTATTGCTGGAAAGCGCAGAGATGATGTCGTTTGTCCCTAAAGATATAATCGTACATGAAGGTGAGATAAACACGAATATGTATATCTTATCCAAGGGAATCTGGCGGGCTTATACATTTAAAGATGGGACGGAAGATACCTTTTGGTTCGCCGTGGAGAGCGAGATCGCACTCCCGGTATGGGGATATACTTCCGGCTCTCCTTCTCTTTATACCATAGAAGCCGTTACGGAAAGCGAGGCGTATTGCCTATCCAAACAGAAACTAGAAATCCTATTTCAATCCTCCGTGCAATTAGCAAATATCGGAAGAAGGATTCTAGAGAATTTTATGCTTGAGATCGAGACTTCATGGTTAAGTTCTTACAAACGAACCGCCATTGAACGTTACGCCATTCTATTGGACAAGCAGCCCGAAATCATCCAATCCGTCCCCCTAAAATATATAGCTTCTTATCTAGGTGTCACGGCTCAATCCTTAAGTAGAATCCGGGCGAAATTAGCTAGTTCTTTAACCTTTATCGTGTAAAGCCTCTTCATTTTTATAACGCATCGATAACCAACCTCTGACTTTTCATAAAGTCAATACGTTAAATCCGTAAATAACGATCAATAATCTCATAATAACTTTCTATCGCATTAGCGGATCGGAGCAAGTTCATATCGAAAGTCACTCTATTATACAAGTGATTTCCTATGATCTGATCCCAACTTACAGGAAATTTGCGCAACCTCATCAATCGTAAAAGCGACCTCCCCACGAAGCCTGCGGTACACCGCCTCTCTCCCGATACATAAAGTATCCGTCAAGAAATTAGCAAGATTTTGTCCGGGAGGAAGCCTATCTTTCATTGCGGTTATCAATTCATTTACAATACTATCTTTCATTGCCTTATACCTTATTTCCAACTATTAATATTCCTTGATACATTTGGCAAATGTAAAACATGTAAACGATAGTTTTGTACGATAAAGCAAGCCTATGAGAATTGTTCCTTTTCTAATTAAAGCAAACACAGACAGAAAAAGATAGAAAACGAAATTAAACTAAAAAAGCACCTATAAATTTCGAATCGCGCAATCGGAAGATCTAGGTTGTTTCATTTATCGAAACAGGTTCAAACCCTAAAGCGTATTTATAATCTCCCTTTGTCTATTGAAAAACTGGATACGTTGCATCTCTCCACTCTCGGAGATCATGGTAGAGAACTTTTTTAAAGATTGAATCCAGTCTTTCAAGCTATTAAACATCTCAGTATCCTGTGTCGTAATAGAATTTATCGAGTAAACCCGTATCATACTTAACTGCAAAGAACTTGTTTCCAGATAACTATACGTAGCCTCAAAGTTAATATGCGATACATAAATTCGTACACTATTGCCAGCCTCGGTCTTTCCTCTCATGGCAAGTTCTTCCAATTCATCCACCAACACTAATAACTCCTCTTTGATACGTTGTATATCCTCACAGGAAATAAGATGGATATCGGAGAAATATTTAATGTCATTGACCAAATGATGGAAGATCATATTATCCCAAATATAATCCGTAGAATGGATATACTGTGTCAACGATACAAATTCTCTTTGGGTATCAACCAGTTTTTCCGGCATCTTCAGATTCTCAAAATGATTGCATTGGATATGCTTATTCTGATACATCCACTTAAATAAACGAAACTTTGACAAAAGGTCATGCTTCAAATAAAGGGTCTGAGGAATAGTATTGGAAGAGGTACCCAAAGCCGTAGTAGGATCATCCTGAAAGGCCCTAAAGATCTTCACATATCTAGACAAGATCGTAAAATAAGCATTAAAAGGATCATCGTGATCTACCACATTCAAGTCGAACACGGCATTGGCACTAAAACTAACCCCTACTATTTTATCCAATGACACACCCAATTTCCTTGAGATAAGAGCTGCCTCTTCCAAGGTGAAAGGAACCTCGCCACGTAAGCGCCTATAAATGGCTTCTCTGCCAATACAAAGGGTATCCATCAACAGATTCGCCAAATTTGTCTTAGGGGGAAGTTTTTCTTTTAAAGCTTCAATCAAGCCTGTATTTAATTCATTTATCATCATAACCATGTCGAATGAAAAATCATCTACTCTAGTAACATATATAGAGAGGAAGTTGTTTCGAGAACAAGTACATTCGTAGATGGATTTTCAAAGCACGTAGCTTTTCAGCTTATTCATATCAACTATTTTCCCTTCCCGGGAAATAGCCCCTTCCTCTATCATTTCCGAGAAACTACGGGCCAATGAAGGACGGGCCACTCCAAAATATTCCGAAAGCTCTGTTTGATTACGATCCTGCTTATAATGGTCTCCTTGAATACGTTTAAGTATATAGTAAGCCAGTTTACCTTTAATGGTCTTAATCGATAATAATTGAAGACGTTCAGAAAGAAATTGTGTTCGGTTGGCGTTAAAAGCCATATAGCTTTGAAGAAAATGCTCGTTTGTCGCCAGCAAACGCATCACCGCACTCTTAGGTATTAAAATGATCTCGCATTCCTCCAAGGCGATAACATCTACCGGGAAGCGATTATTTTCCGCAAACAAAAATGCGGAGGCCAAAGGAGTAGGCGCCGATAAAGTCTCCACTTCCAGAATTGTCCCGCTTTCGGTGATCATCTCAGTCTTTACCCGTCCTTTACTCAATAGATAAAGCGAAGATAAGGCATCTCCCTGACGAGCCACCCAGTCACCTTTCTTAAACGACCTTGTCGAATAATCCAACGAACTGAAAAGAGCGGTTTGCTCTTCCTCAGACAATTTTCCGCAAATAGGACACAAGCTCAGGTTCATAAAACTTCCTTTTGCGGATAAAGATAAAGAAAATAATCAAAGAGTGTAACAACTGTTACAGATTAAACGACCTTCTCCCCCCTACATTCGCGATAAACTTTAAAAATAAAAGCTATGTTCTGTTATCAATGTCAAGAAACCGCCCAAGGAAAGGGCTGCACATTAAAAGGTGTATGTGGTAAGACCGCCGAAGTGGCCGGATTACAAGATTTACTGATGTACTTAATGAAGGGAATCTCCAAATTAACAACGACTTTACGCAAACAAGGCGTGGAATCATCCACGGCCAATAAGTTTATCGTAGACGGACTTTTCATGACCATCACAAACGCCAATTTCGATTCATCCAGGTTCGTCTCAAAGATCAAGGAAGCCTATCAGCTACGGGAGAACCTTCTCAACGAATTGCATCGACTGGGAATCCATCTTTCCTTAACCTGCGACTGTCTGACTTGGAAATCGGATAAAGTAGAGGAAATGGAGGTCAAAGCGAAAGAAGTAGGTATTCTTGCCACAGAAAACGAGGATATCCGTTCTCTATGCGAATTACTCACTTATGGGGTTAAAGGTATGGCCGCCTACGTGGAGCACGCTTACAACCTAGGTTTCGAGGATACCAGCCTCTATGCCTTTATGCAAGATGCCTTGGTAACGACGACTCGATCAGACCTGACTGTCGCCGATTTAACCCAATGGGTACTTACCTGCGGCGAATACGGAGTAAAAGCCATGGCCTTATTAGATAAAGCGAATACTTCCACCTATGGCAACCCGGAAATTACGAAAGTGAATATCGGCGTAGGAAAGAACCCGGGTATACTTATCAGTGGGCACGACTTGAGAGACATTCAAGACTTGCTGGAACAAACCGAAGGTACAGGCATAGATGTCTATACACATAGCGAGATGCTTCCCGCACATTATTACCCGGCTTTCAAGAAGTATAAGCATTTTGTAGGAAACTACGGTAGCGCCTGGTGGAAACAAACATCCGATTTCGAGACATTCAATGGAGTTATCCTGTTTACGACCAACTGCCTTGTCCCTCCCCGTTCTTCCGCCACTTATGCCGATCGGGTCTATACGACCGGCTCTACCGGGTTCGAAGGATTCCCACATATCGCCGATCGTAAGCCCGGAGGCTCTAAGGATTTCTCTGCGTTAATCGAACACGCAAAGAAATGCGCCCCTCCAACGGAAATCGAACACGGGGAAATCATCGGTGGATTCGCTCATGAGCAGGTATTCCAATTAGCCGACAAGGTTATCGATGCCGTAAAATCAGGAGCGATACGTAAATTCTTTGTCATGGCAGGTTGCGACGGAAGAATGAAGAGCCGTAGCTACTATACCGAATTCGCCGAGAAATTACCGAAAGATACCGTCATATTAACCGCCGGTTGTGCCAAATATCGTTACAACAAACTGCCTTTGGGTGAGATCAGAGGTATTCCACGGGTATTAGATGCCGGACAATGTAATGACAGTTACTCATTGGTGATGATCGCCCTCAAGTTAAAAGAGATCTTCGGGCTGGATGATGTCAATGAATTACCTATCGCATACAATATCGCATGGTACGAGCAAAAAGCGGTAATCGTATTACTCGCCCTACTCTACCTAGGCGTAAAAAACATTCACTTAGGACCGACATTGCCAGCGTTCTTGTCGCCGAATGTAGCCAAAGTATTGGTCGATAATTTCGGGATCGCCGGAATAGGTAGTGTAGACGAAGACATGGAACTATTTCTAGGAAAGTAAAATAAACCTTTACCGATCCGCTCTTGTTTTCCTATCACATTTTAATCGATTCAAGATGAATAAGGAACAACAAAAAAGAGTAGCCGCCATTCATGACCTATCGGGATTCGGCAAATGTTCATTGACAGTTGCCCTCCCGATCCTCTCGGCGGCAGGAATAGAGACAAGCGCCTTACCTACGGCCATACTTTCTACACACACAGGAGGTATTCTCGGCTATACATATAGAGACTTGACGGAAGATATGCGTCCGTTCATGAAGCATTGGAAAGAATTAGATATCCGTTTCGATGCCGTCTACAGCGGCTTTCTTGGATCTTTCGAGCAATTAGATATCGTAAAAGAGTTCTTCTCCCTTTTTAAGCGGGAAGATAACCTGATTCTAGTCGATCCTGTCATGGGCGATAACGGAGAACTGTACAAGATATTCACCCCTAAATTCGCCAAAGGAATGAGATCCCTTTGTGAAAGAGCGGATATCATCGTACCGAACCTGACGGAGGCCGCATTATTGTTGGGCGAACCCTACCAAGCAGGTCCCTATACCAAAGCTTATATCGATGGTATTTTACATAAGCTAAGTCAGCTAGGCCCTAAGCAAGTTGTCTTGACCGGTGTCTATTTCGACGAGAAAGAACTGGGAGCCGCCACTTTCGATATGGAACGAAATGCGACAGAGTATGTTTTAACAGAGAAAATACCCGGTTATTATCATGGTACGGGAGATGTTTTCGCAAGTGCTTTACTGTCCGGTTTGTTAAATAATTTCAACTTGGAGAGATCTGCGGAAATAGCCGTTCGCTTCACGGCAGAAAGTATTCTTCGAACATTCAAGGCGCAAACGGATTATCGCTTTGGCGTGAACTTCGAACAATCCATTCCGGATTTACTAAAAGAACTGAAACTGATATAAATGAGAGCCTTTTTTTTCTCATATTTGCAAATAATAAGGAATATAATAGTATGGCTAAATTAAGAATAGCGTTTTCTGGTATCGGTGCGGTGGGTGGTTATTACGGAGGTATGGTCGCCGCCCGCTATCAAGGAACAATAAAAGCAGATATCTTTTTTATCGCCCGTGGAGAAAATCTAAAGGCTATCCGTGAAAAAGGTTTACAAATGCAACTAGGCATCCGGACAATCCATACGGCTCCGGCACTAGCCACCGATAATCCCGCCGAGATAGGGCCGGTAGACTACCTTTTCTGTTGTACAAAAAGTTACGATCTAGAAGAAAACATCCAGCAGCTAAAGCCTGTTATCGGACCTGAGACCGTTATCATCCCCTTGCTAAACGGATTGGATATCGAAGAACGAATCCATAATATACTACCCGGACAAGAGGTCTGGAAAGGATGTGTTTATATCGGTTCCCGCTTGACAGAGCCGGGTGTTGTCGAGAAATTCTCCTTGAAGGAACGTATTTTCTTCGGCAACAAAGATGCAAACAAAGATAAGCAAACCGAGTTGCTTAAATTACTTATGTATGCCCGGTTAAACGCTTTTAATCCAGCGGATATAGACCTACGCATCTGGAAGAAATTCTTCATGATCTCTACGGCGGCTACGGCTACGAGTTTCTTCAACCAGCCCATTGATGAAGTACTAGCCCAACATATTGATCTATTCATCGCTTTGGGTACGGAATTAAAAAGCGTAGCGGAGGCTATGGGAGTCTGTTTACCCGATGACATCGTCTATACTTCCATCGAGACGCAAAAGATGATGCCGGCCGGCTCCACGACTTCCATGCATAGTGATTTTCTCGCCGGGAAAAAAACAGAGTTGGAAACATTGACCGGATATGTTATTCGTCAAGCGGAGAAGCTCGGCGTTGATGTCCCTACTTATCGATTTATGTATAACGGATTGTCTTTTTATCCCTATCCGAAAAATCAGTAATATCATACATTATGGAAGATCTAATAAACGGGCGTTGCGGTTGGTGCGGAACTGACGAGTTGTATATGGCGTACCACGATCAAGAGTGGGGAAAGTTGGTGACTGACGATAAAACACTGTTCGAGTTTCTTGTATTGGAAAGCTCTCAAGCCGGATTGAGTTGGATAACAATCCTTCGGAAGCGTGAGGGATATCGTAAGGCTTTTTGTGACTTCGACACCGAACGGGTAGCGCAAATGACCGATGAGGATGTTGAACGGTTGATGCGGTTTGAGGGTATCGTGAAAAACCGCCAGAAAATCAAATCCACAATCACAAACGCAAGGCTGTTCCTCGCCATACAAAAGGAGTTCGGCAGCTTTTACAATTACACCCTGTCATTCTTTCCCGACAGAAAACCGATTATCAACACATTCCGGTCATTGAGCGAGATCCCTGTCACGTCGCCTGAATCCGAAGCCATGAGCAAGGACATGAAGAAGAGGGGCTTCAAATTCTTCGGACCTACAATTTGTTACGCCCACCTACAGGCTTCGGGATTTATCAATGATCATCTGATAGACTGCGTTTGCAGGAAAGGATAATAAAAAGGGGATGTGTCAAAAGTCCGGTTTATTAGATTTGACACACCCCCTCATTATTATTTAGCGCATCGATCTTATTGACCGATATAAGTCTCCATGAACTTAGCGCCCGGAGCCGGAGAGATGGTTATTACCTCCGTGTCCGCAGGGATCAAGACAGTTTGACCTTGGTGTACAAAGATCTCGTTTCCTTTATTATCACGGATGGAAGCCTTGCCTGCCATACAGATATAAACGACAAAAGAATCCAGTTCCGAGAAATTACGAACCATAATCGTATCCAGATCCAAAAGGTTTGTCGTGAAATACTTACAGTCCGCCAACTCTACCGTGGCATTCGTATGACCTTTGTAGTGAGTACGGTAATCCGGATACAACGTATAATCGATCGCGTCTTTCGCCAATTCCGTATGCAGCTCACGGCCATTACCGTTCGCATCTTTACGGTTGTAATCGTAAATACGATACGTGATATTACTAGTCTGCTGGATCTCTGCGATAAAACAACCCGCTCCGATCGCATGCACACGTCCCGCCGGCAAGAAAAATACATCACCTTCATTTACGTCGTAACGTTGAAGCACATCCATGATCGTATTGTTCTCCACCCGTTTCACGTATTCCTCTGCGTCGATTTGCTCAGAGAAACCGGAATATAGGCCAGCGCCTTTCTCCGCCTTGATCACATACCACATCTCCGTCTTACCGAAAGAGTTGTGGCGCTTTTTCGCCAGCTCATCGTCCGGGTGAACTTGAATAGATAAATTATCACGGGCATCGATAAACTTGATTAGCAACGGGAAAGTCGTCCCGAATCTCTCCATCACCTTCTCTCCCAGCAACTCCTTGCCATAAGAGCGGATCAACTCATCCAAAGACTTGCCTTCCAACTCGCCATTATCGACAATAGAATAATTTCCCTCAACATGAGAAAGCTCCCAGCTCTCGCCTACACCATTCTCAACCGGAGTAATACCCTTAAACGGGCAGATATCTGAACCGCCCCAAATCACCTTCTTGAGGATCGGCTTAAATGTAAATGGATATAACATAACGTGTTTTGTGTATAGAGTTTTACTTTTTGACCTTCACTTTCCTTAATACGACGGCGCTACGTGCCGGGATATAAAGTTTCAGCCATTCTTTCTTTTCTTTCTTATATAACGGATCAAATTGCGTGAAATGCCTTATGGTATCATCAGCCAAGCCAAACCCCCCGAAACGGGTAGCGTCAGTGTTCAATACGACCTCATATTCTCCCTTCGGAACCAAGAAACCGTAATCCGTGAACGATTTCGTCGGGCTAAAGTTGAACACAAAAACCAAGTCTTTACGCATATAAGCCAATATCTGATCGCCATCATTATCCCAAACCTTCTGGATAGGGGTATCTTGGAAATTCTTCACATCCCCGATCAATTCCAACATCTCACGGTCGAAATCGCCCAAGAAATGGTACTTCAAATCCAAGTTGTCCACCAAATTCCATTGGCGGCGAGCGTATTTATAAGACCATCCATTGCCCTCCCTTGGGAAGTCGATCCACTCCGGATGCCCAAACTCATTTCCCATGAAGTTCAGATAACCGCCATTAATGGTAGAAGCCGTAACCAAACGGATCATCTTATGCAAGGCGATACCTCTATCTACCATGAAATTATGGTCATCTTTTTGCATATGCCAATACATATCGGCGTCGATCAAGCGGAAGATGATCGTCTTATCACCCACCAAGGCTTGATCGTGGCTCTCGGCATAACTGATCGTCTTCTCATCGGCACGACGGTTCGTCGTCTCCCACCAGATCGAAGACGGATGCCAATCCTCATCCTTCTTTTCCTTGATCGTCTTGATCCAATAATCCGGGATGTTCATGGCCATGCGATAATCAAAGCCATAACCACCATCTTCGACCTTGGCTGCCAAACCCGGCATGCCACTCACCTCCTCGGCGATCGTTATAGCGCCCGGATTCACCTCATGGATCAATTTATTGGCCAAGGTTAGATAAGCGATAGCGTCGCCATCTTGGTGGCCATTAAAATAATCGCCGTAATTACAGAAAGCCTCGCCCAAGCCATGGCTGTAGTAAAGCATGGAGGTCACGCCGTCGAAACGGAAACCATCGAACTTATACTCCTCCAGCCAGAACTTACAATTCGACAATAAGAAATGAAGCACCTCGTTCTTTCCATAATTGAAGCACAGGGAATCCCATGCCGGATGCTCACGGCGTTCGCCACTCAGGAAATATTGGTCATACGAACCGTCAAAGCGGCCTAATCCCTCCACCTCGTTCTTTACGGCGTGGCTATGTACGATGTCCATGATCACGGCGATACCCATCCCGTGCGCCTCGTCGATCAGTTGTTTCAACTCGTCCGGCGTACCGAAACGGGAAGAGGCAGCGAAGAAGCTACTTACGTGATAGCCGAACGATCCATAATAAGGATGTTCTTGTATAGCCATGATCTGAATGGCGTTATAACCATCCTTCGCTACACGAGGCAATATATTTTGACGGAATTCATTATACGTCCCCACCTTCTCCTCGTTAGTGCTCATACCGATATGGCACTCGTAGATCAAAAGGGGAGACTTCTTAGGTTTGAATCGTTTATTCTTGAATTTATAAGGTTTCTCCGGGTTCCATACTTGAGCGCTAAATATCTTAGATTGCTCATCTTGCACCACCCGGCGAGTCCATGCGGGAATACGTTCTCCGCTACCGCCGTCCCACTCGACCAGCAACTTAAACAAGTCCTCATGACACATCTGCGCATCGGTCAAAGCGATCTCCCATATGCCATTCGCCTTACGTTTAAGCTTGTATTTATTATCTTTCTGCCATCCGTTGAATGTTCCGATCAAATAAATAGCGGTAGCATTCGGCGCCCATTCACGGAACACCCAGCCTTTCGTGGTTTTGTGTAACCCAAAATAAAGATATCCGGAAGCCATCTCGGATAAAGTTAGTTTACCATTATTCGTCAAGCTCTTTTCTTTATCAATCACGTATTGATACCGGCCTTCTATAGCCGCCTCATAAGGGGCCAGCCACGGGTCATTTTTTATCAGATTTAGAGACTCCATGATTTATTATAATTTGGTTCTCGGCAAAGATAAAAGAAAAAAACATACCCATTGATAATATTAGGATATTTCTTATATTCGCGGTAAACCGTATAAAGATGAGCAAAGGAACAAAAGTATAGCCTTTACCTAATGATGATCCTCATTTTCGGTTCGCTGATGTACTTTATCGCCAAAGAAGGGAAAGTCAGCAACTGGAAAATTCGATTGCGTCCATTCAAAACGCACCTAGTAATTTAGAAGAGGGATTTACCATATTTACTCAATTATTAGTACATAATATCGAGTCTTCCATAGGAATTCTGCTTTTACAAATCATCACGATATTGCTTACGTGCCGTTTGTTCGGTTGGTTATTCCAGAAGATCGGCAACCCACCGTCATCGGCGAGATCGTTGCCGGAATCGTGCTAGGGCCGTCCGTATTAGGCAATTTATTCCCGGAGGCTTCCGCCTTCCTTTTTCCTGTGGAATCGTTGGTGAATATAAATATGCTGAGTCAATTCGGACTTATACTCTTTATGTTCGCTATCGGGATGGAACTTAATATCTCCGAGGTAAGGAAAAAGCTGAAAGAGACGATCTTAATCAGTCATACCAGTACGATCGTCCCCTTCTTTTTCGGTATGCTGACCGCCTATTTCGTGTACGACAAATATGCGGATAAGAGTACGCCTTTCCTCTCTTTCGCCTTGTTTATAGGTATCGCCATGAGTATTACCGCCTTTCCCGTATTGGCACGTATTATCCAAGAGAAAGGACTTACCAAGACACATTTGGGTACCATCTCGTTGGCAAGCGCGGCGAATGGGGATATCACCGCATGGTGCTTGCTAGCGGTTGTCATAGCGATCGCACAAGCGGGTTCGATGCTAAGTGCCGTTTACAACATCTTATTCTCAGTTCTTTACATAGTGTTTATGTTTTTGGCGGTGCGGCCATTCCTGCGGATGATCGGACATATCTACCACAACAAGGAGGTAATCGACAAGGGGCTGGTCGCTTTCATCTTCTTGCTATTGATCACCTCGGCTTATCTGACAGAGATATTGGGATTGCATGCCTTATTCGGCGCTTTTATCGCAGGAGTGGTGATGCCGGGAAATGTCAAATTCCGCAAGATCATGACCGAGAAAGTAGAGGATGTATCCCTTGCGCTATTTCTTCCCTTATTCTTCGTATCCACCGGATTACGTACGGAAATAGGTCTTCTAAACAAGCCTGAATTATGGTGGCTATGCCTTATCTTCATAGTCGTGGCCATCGCAGGAAAGTTTGGGGGAGCGATGTTCTCCGCCCGATTCGTGGGTGAGAGCTGGAAGGATAGTCTCTATATAGGGGCTCTCATGAACACCCGTGGGTTGATGGAGCTGGTCGTATTGACGATCGGGTACGAGATGGGGATATTGACGCCTTCCGTATTCGTGATCTTAGTGCTAATGACACTGGTCACCACCTTTATGACAACCCCATTGGTCTCATTCATCAAATTCTGTTACCGGGCGCATGATAAGCTGATGGAGCAAAAAGAAAGAATGCCATTGGAGGGAATATTCAAGGTACTGCTATCCTTCGGACGAGCCGGAAACGGACAGATCATGCTGGACGTGGCCTACCAGATGTTCGCCCAAGGCAAAAACAAACTGGAGCTGACGGCACTGCATTTGACGGTTGGCTCGGATGTAAACCCGCTACACACGGATAATTTCGAGGAAGTCAGCTTCGGCCCGATCCTTTACGGGGCCAAGAAGCTGGGCATTCAGATACAGACTCGCTACGAGGTATCGAACAACGCCGGAGTGGATATTTGTAGCATCGTAAACAATGAGGGGTATGATTTCCTTCTGGTCGGTTCCGGGATATCGATGAGCAACACACCGGACGATATAGCGGCAAGCCATTACCGGGCCTCGTTCTACAACCGTTATTTCAAACGCTTCAAGGCTCCGGAATCCTGGTTTTATCCGGGTGCCTTATTGAAAGACAAGACGAAGATGTTTATCGAGCAAAGCAATTGCCCGGTAGGTGTATTCGTGAACCGGAATTTCGTCAAGGCATCGAACGTGATCGTGGTCATCGACTCCGAGGAGGATTTATTCCTGTTGGGATACGCCCAGACCTTATTGAAGTCTACACACGGCTCGGCCAGCGTACTTGATAAATCCAGCAGTACGACCCCGGGGAACGAGGTGATCAAGGAAGGAATCCTGCGATTCACGGAAGACGTGAAGCAGACCACGCTTCTACGAGAGAAAGACCTTACGCCCCAGTCTTTCAACGGCTTCAACTTCATGCTGATCAGTTATAAGACATGGAACGATGTCTCCGAGCACCGGAAAGAAGCCTTGCAGAAGATGCCTTCTACGTTGATATTAAGTAAATAATCCGTTATAAACCATATAAACCCGTCTTTATGAGAATCTGTCTTTTCTTCTTGATCACCGTTTTCCTCATGGCCTGCTCCTCTACGGGGAACCAGCGGCAGGAACCGGAAAACCAGACCTTGAAACGATACTCAATCGCAAAAGCGTACGTAAGTATAAGGATCGCCCGGTAGAAAAGGAAAAGATAGACAAACTGATACGAGCCGCCCTTCCCGTGACAGGCGACCTTGGGAATTCATTATCGTAACCGACCGGAAAGCCTTGGACACAATGGCCGAAGGTCTCCCCTTCGCCCGGATGCTGAAAGAGACAAGGCAAGCGATCGTCGTTTGCGGCGATACGATCAAATCCTCCAACGCTTGGTTTCTGGATTGTTCCGCCGCCTCGCAAAACCTGCTACTTGCCGCCGAATCCATGGGATTGGGAGCCGTATGGACGGCTGTTTACCCCTATCCGGACCGGATTGAGATCGTCCGGAAAGAGCTTCGGCTACCGGATCATATCATGCCGTTGAACGTCATACCTGTGGGATACCCCATGCAGAAAGAGACTCCCAAAAACAAATACAACGTCCAACAGATCCACCACAATGGCTGGTAAAGCTATATGACTTCCAGATAACTCCGTCCGTTTCCCGCCCGGTTCACCCGGATCTGCACGGGAATACGTTCCGTCATTTCCTGTACGTGCGAGATAACGCCGATCTTGCGCCCTTGCGTACGCAGGCTCTCCAAGGCATCCATAGCGACCCGCAACGTCTCCGCATCCAAAGAGCCGAAGCCCTCATCGATAAACAAGCTCTCTACCTTCATCCGGTTCGAGGAGAGAGAGGACAAGCCTAGCGCCAAGGCCAGCGAGACCAAGAAAGATTCCCCTCCGGAAAGGCTATGCACGGTACGGATCTCGTCGCACATATCTTGGTCGATCACCTGCAAAGCCAAGGTATCCGGCACACGCTCCAACCGGTAACGCCGGGATAGTTGCCGCAATTGCACATTCGCGTAATTCAACAAGACATCCAAGGTGTACCCTTGTGCGATCCTACGGAACTTGGCGCCATCCGCAGAGCCTGCCAGCTCATTCAGCTTCGCCCAACGCTCGCTCATCGCCCTCCGCTCCGAGAGCTCTTGCTGGAAGCCGGCTATCTTCCGCTTATTCTCCTCGTGCGTACGCAGACGGAAGCTACATTCAGACTTTTGGGCCGTCATTTCCGACAGGGATTCCTCCAGCGTCTTCCCCTCGGAGTTCTCTTGATAGGCGACCATCCAGTTATCCAGCTCCTGCCGGCGTGCGGAAAGGAGACCGGAAGTCTCCGCCAGATCCTTCTTGATCTGTTCCGTAACCCCCCGGTATTGCTCCACCTCGCCGGCGTGCCTCGTTGTACTCTCTTGCAGCTGCTTCAAATGGCTCTTCAAGGCTTCCACCCGTTCGTGGAAGGTACGTTCCACCTGGTCGGCTGGCTGGCCTCCCAGCAGGAGATTCCGCTCCGAACGCAAGCGGGTATAGGATTGATTCTTCTCGTCGTAGGCTTTCGCGGCGTCCTCGTACTGCTTGCGCAAGGGAGGGAGGAAAGCCTCGTACGACTCCCGTTCCGCTTGATGGGCGCTCCGCTCCCGTTCCAGTTCCCGCAGGCGTTCCCCGTTGGCTTGCCACTGGCGGGCGAAATCCGTCAAGGTCTCCCGGAAGCTTTCCGGGTCCTTGTTCCAGCCCGTCTGCCATGCGTCGTTCCCGAACAGGGCGTTGGCCGCTGATAGGGATTGGGACAGCTTCTCCTGCTGTTCCCGCTTATCCAGTTCTTCCCGGTCGATTTGCTCGGACAAGGATTGTAACTGGTTCCTTAATTCCGTCCGTGCGTTCTCGTCCGCGGCGAGTTGTTTATGCAGCTCCAATTCTTTCTGTTGCAGGGCGGCGAGTTGTTTCCCGCAGGCCTCCTGCCGTTCTTTCCGGTCGAGAAGCCGCTTGAGGCGCAGGGTAGCTTCCGAGATGCGATCCGCCAAGGCCAACAGACGCTCATGCGCCTCGTGAGAGGCGAAAGGATGCTCAAGGCTTCCGCAGACCGGGCAAGGCGTTCCGGCGGTCAGCTTGTCCCGCAGGCTTTTGATATCGCCAGTCGTCACGAACTGGGCTTGCTCTAGCAATAAACGCTCCCGTTCCGTACGGCAGGTCTCGATCGATCGATCCAAAGCCTCCGGTTCCAATTCCTTGAGGGCAAGCGCTACGGACTTCCGCTCTTCCTCGATCTTTACCTGTTCCTTGGCGTGCGTCTCCGCTTCCCGCCGCAAGGATTGCCTCCGAACCTCCAACCGCTGGATTTTCTGTCGGATGGCTAGCAAGGCCTTGTCCGACCGCTCGACTGCCCGGCGAGCCGTAAGGCAGGTATCCAGATGAATCAACAAGGCCGACAGTTGCTCGGCGATCCCCTCCTTGCTCCGGTAACGTTCACGCCACGACGTCAGCTTGTCCCATTCCTCCGAGGCTTTCTTCTGCCGCTCTTCCACCTTCCTGAGTTTCTCTTCCGCCTCCTGCTTCCGCCGGGAGAAGTCTTTCATCCGTTCATCAGCCTCGGAGCGGGCTTTCAAGGCCGATTCCAGTTGCACGTCCAGTTTCCGGGCCTGTTGCAATTCCAGTCGCAAGCCCTTAGATTCCTCATCCGTCCTCGCCAATCGCACCTCTCCTTGCTCATACTCCTTCCTTGAGGTTTCCAGCGATGCCAACGCCCGTTCCAAGAAACGGGCGTTCTCCTCCCGCTGTTTTTCCTTCGAGGCGATCTGGACCTCGGCCGCTTTCACGGCCTCCCGCAGGCTTTGCCGCTCGGCCCTCGCCTTCTCCAGACGGGCCAGCTCCACCTCCAAGGCCGAAAGGCGGGTTTGGGAGGCTTCCACCTCCTCCTCCGACAGAAGCTCTATGTCTTGTACGCGGGCGTATAGCTGCTCGTAGGCCTCCTTCGCCTCGGCGTTCTTGGCGAAGATCCGGCGGGAGATCTCCGAGTATTGCTCCGTACCGGTCAGTTTCTCCAGCAAGGAGGCCTTCTCGCCCTGCTCCGCTTTCAGGAAGGTAGAGAAATCGTTCTGGGCCAAGAGCACCGAGCGGGTGAACTGATCGAAAGTCAGGCCGATCAGCTCGATGATACGGGCTTGCAGGTCCTTGTTGGTTCCCGGCTCCTCTTTCCCGGCATCTATATTATATAATGTAAGGCGGGCGGCCTGCAAACGTCCGCTCTCCTTCTCCCGGGCCCGGGATACGGACCAGCGGGCGCGATACCGACACCCGTTCAGCGCCACGAAATCCACCTCGGCATAGCCCGAGGCCGTCCCGCGGCGCAAGAGGAAGCGGGGTCGCTTTGCGGCAACACATCCTCTTGCACGTCCCTCAGCCGCACGTTATTCTCCTTCGCCAGCTCCGTTCGCGGCGTACGGGAGAAGAGGGCGAGGCACATGGCATCCAGCAACGTGGATTTTCCCGCCCCCGTAGGCCCGGATATAGCGAAAATACCCGCCGAAGCCAAAGGCTCTTCCGTAAAATCAATGGAAAACTCTCCTTCCAGCGACGCCAGATTGCGTCCTCTGATCGCCAGCACTCTCATAAAGAAACCTCCCTCATCACCTCATTAAACAATGTCTCTATCTCCTCGGGCAACTCGCCTCCGTATCTCGCGGCAAACGTATGCCTCAGCATATCCAACGGAGCTATCTTTTGCAAATCGTTATACGACAAGGCCCGCTCCTCTGCCTCCCCTTCCCGCCGGGGATACGAAGGAACGATGGAGGTGAGGCGGACCGCCTTCCCGACCAACGCCTCCTCTACCCGATGACGGAACGTAGGGTCCGGCTCCGTCAGCAGGACCCGTATCTCCACGTAAGGCCAGCGGCTCTCGTCCTCCCTGCCCTCCTCCGGCTCCGGAAGCCCGGCGAGGCATCGCAAGACCTCCTCCGGTGGTAACGGGCTGTCCGGTATACGCATCAAGTCCGCGACTCTAGGAATCCCGATCGCCTCGATCTCCGTGACACTCCCCTCCTCGATCTCTACAGCTATCACTTGATGCCGGTAATTCTTCTCCGAGAACGACATGGGAAGCGGGCTTCCGGCATAACGTACCGCCTCGCGCCCGCCGATCCGTTGCGCCTTATGGATATGCCCCAGCGCCGTATAAGCGATCCCGGCGTCGAAGGTATCCGCGGATACGGACTCCAGACCTCCCATGATCGCACGCTCGCTCCGGTCATCCTCCGATAGTTCGGCTCCGGTAGCGTGGAGGTGTCCCAAGGCTACGATCGCCTCGCCGGGATTCCTCCGGGCATCCGCATAAGCGTAGAGCCGCCGGTACATCCGGCCGATACCCGCCACATACGAGTCGGGCTCTCCCTCGGGTACCGCCGGGTAATCCCCTTGGCGGAGGAAAGGCACCGCCAGGCAAAGCGCCTCCCGTTCTCCCGCCCGGTTCCTCAAAGGGACGACGAGCGAAGCGAGGTCGATCTCCCCGGAATCCGTCCTCCCCACGATACCGACAATCGAGGTATTCAATTCCTCCAGCAAGGGATTCGGGGCTTCCAGACGGATCGCGGAATCGTGGTTGCCGGCGATGATCACGATCTGCAAGCCCGGATTCAGGCGATTCGCCTCCCGCAGGAAACGATAGAAACGGCGTTGCGCCCCCGCGGAAGGGTTCGTCACGTCGAACACATCGCCGGCGATCAACAGGACATCCGTCTGCCGCTCCACCAATAGATTTGTCAGAAAACCGAGGAAAGCCTCGTGCTCCGCCTCCCGGTCGTAGCCGAAAAAGGTCTGGCCCAGATGCCAGTCGGCGGTATGGATAAGTTTCAATGCCATATATTGTCATATTTATAAAAGCAAAGGTACAATTTTTTTCTAGGTTCTTTCTTTTGCCGTCAACATAGCCAAAGAGACATATCCGCGTCAAGGGAATAAGTTGTCGTTTCTTCTTTTTCAGGTCTATTTCAGCAATATACATCATAATATATGTATTTTAGTCCTAAGTTTATAAATTCTTTTGTTACATTTAGAGCGAAGAATGATCATCAACCGTTTTTCCCATAGCAACGGAATATCATAGATTTCCTAAAGGCAATGACATAGTTTACAATAAAAAAACTAAATAAAAATCATGTACCATCTGATACTAAACGTTCTAGTTTTCTTTCTCCCATTGCTTCACGGGGATAAATCGACCGCATCAAATCCGGATATCAAGGAGGGAAATGAGGCTTACACAGTCTCATTCTATCCGGAAGGGGGCCGATTGATATTAAATACCGCCTGCGTAGTCGCATTCAAGGCAGAAAGCAGAGATGGTAGAACATTAGATATCTCAGGAGAGATCGTGGATGACAGAGGTAATATTGTACAAAACGTAAAATCCTTATATAACGGATTAGGATATTTCAATATTTACCCAGATGAAGGAAGGACCTATTATCTGAACTGTAAAAGCACAGAAGGTATAGAAAAAAGCTTTATATTACCTGCCGCAACCCTGTCAATAGGGATAAAAGTACATTTCAAGGAAGACCAAATATTAGTCTCCGCCTTAAAACCAGAGCATTTGCAATTTAAAGACACTTTATATATACTGTTACAATCCGAAGACTCCATCGTTTATAAAGACATTTGGGATTTCTCAAGGAGATGGATCGTATTCGAGAAAAAAAACATCAAGACCGGCCTGTCTAGTTTTCTTTTAGTCGATAGTAATGGCGATCTACTTTCCGGGCGACCGTTTTTCAAGCTAGAAAATATCTCATCACTCCAATCTTTGCCTCCGGACTTCAAGATAAGGCTACTTCCTATCATGAACGATCCGGGAACTGACTCCATACGGAAGAATCTCGTATTGGATACTTTGGCCAAGACTTTAACAATCGACCAGGAACAATCGGAACCTGATAAAAGGCCAGATGATGATATATGGAAGACCATCGAGTTGGAGAATGTAGAAATCAAGGCATTCAAGAAAGACAAACAGAATCAAGGACTCTATTCGCCCGTCCAAGCTTCCAGCCGTATTTATAGCTCCCAAGATATAGAACGGTGGCATATAAATGAGATGAAATCGTTATTATCTCGCTTTAGCGGGGTTAAATTTATCTTCGATGACGTTAAGCAAAAATATTATCCGGTACTCCGTGACGCGATAACTTCCTTTAGATCAAAAAATGAAGGGAAACCCCTAGTCGTGATCGATGACACGCCTTTTATCGATTTCGACATCCTAGATTACCCCGCCAACGACATAGAAGAGATATTTTTACTAAAAGGATCAGACGCTGCCATATGGGGACCTAAAGCTAGCAATGGAATCATCGTCATTATAACCCAAAGGGGTAAATCCACAAAAACCGAGCAAAAAGAGGAGTAAAATGAGAATCCCGTCCGGGGGCGGCAAGACATCCGTTTCCCGCTCCACTATCCCCCCTTATATACCGGCAGCACGACCGAGAAGCGGCTTCCTTCTCCCTGCTTAGAACTCAGCGCTATCCGTCCCCCCAAGTTTTGTACGATTCCTTGGCAGATAGACAACCCTAGACCGGCCCCTTGGCTGAATTCATCTTGCTTGAAAAAACGGCTGAACACCTTCTCTTGTTCCTCCTCCGATAGACCGATCCCGGAGTCCTCGACAAATATCGCCGCCTCATCCGTGCCCCTCAGATGCTTAAATCCCAACTTTATATATCCGCTATTCGTGAATTTACAAGCGTTTGTCAAGAAATTGGTTATAACTTGAGAAAGTCTCTTTTTATCCGTATAGATAAACAAATCCCCCTCCGCCTCTTTCGAGAATCGTAGGTGGGCGGGGACCAATAACTGATGGGCGAGGTAAAGATCGTCTACCAACTCCTTGACGGAGCAGCTCTCTTTCTCGAATTTCATTTGTCCCGATTGAAGTCTCGAAACCTCCAGAATATCATTGATGAGCACCAACAGCAGATCGCAGCTCTGATTGATCGTCTTGGCAAACAGCTGCTTGTCGGCCTCGTCTAAGTCCTTCTCCGAGGCCAGCAGGTTCGAGAAGCCTACGATAGAGTTCAGCGGCGTACGTATCTCATGGCTCATGTTCGCCAAGAACTTTTGCTCATATCCCCTCATGAGGATAAGCTCTTTTTCCCGTTTCTTCATGTCATTGATATTGATAAGTATACCACTCACGTCTTTGCCTCCCTCCGCATTATCTACCGCAGGCATGGCGCTAAAGCGGAATTCCCACCATTCATAATCAGATCCGGTAAAGCGGGCACGGCATTGGAATACCTCCTTGTCCGCTTTCCATAAAGATTGTCTCAGTAACTTGAAAGAAGTGAGGTCATCGGGATGTATATGCCTCCACACTGTATGGCCAAATCCAAGAAGAAATACTTTTGAGACAGACGGGAAAACATCACTCCTGTTTGCTTCTTCTCCCGCCTATACAAATATAAGACACCGATTAATAGGGTGATAGAAGCTGTCTCAAAAACAGGTCTTAGCCTATAATACTCAAATAAGGGCGTATGCTTAGGTAACAAATATATCCCCGTAAACAAGGTTGCTAAAACTAAAAATATATAAAGTAGATATTTCATGATTCCATGGTTTAAAAAAGTATTTCACCCTATGCTCTACCCCAAGTTCCCATTGTAAGGAGATCTAAACGAGCGTTTAGGGACATCCTAAATGAGCGTTTAGGGATGCCCTAAATGGGCGTTTAGGATATCCCTAAGTCCAAGGTCAAATCTCATCGGGACTTTCGCTATCCGGATTTCCAGTTCCTACTGAGAGAGGATAAGGAAAACGATTCCTGCGGATTTCCTTCAAGAAAAACTTGTTATTTCCCCCATACTGCGTGGCCACTTCCAAATAATAAGATCCATCAGCTAAGGCAGGGATAATCAACGAAAAAGCGGAAGGATCGTTTCTTATCAGGGAAGTCATCGGTACGGCTGTCTCCGTCTCGTCTTTTGCGTTGACGAAGAAGAAACCAACCGCCTTACCTTCTTCTCCAGCTATTTTTATACGGTTACCCGTACCGACCAAACCACCACCGGGGGGCAATTTGCCGTTTTGAGTCCCAGTAGAGACATCCGTCACTAATGATCGTAGGGAGTCCTTCCTCTACCGCACTTACGATCACGCTAATGCCCTTCATATCCTCCTTAATCTCGGCACGGGGGGAACTCCATAGAACAACGCTGTTACGTGACGGGTCAAACTGGGCCTTAGGTCCGATGAAAGAGCCATCCACGCCTAATGAGTTATTCGTAAATCCAAATTCCACGGTAGAAGCTGAGTAAACTTCTTGTTTAGCGACAGCAAACAAATCGTTATAGGCACTTTCTAATTCAGAGGCGGAAAACTTGCTACCATTTTGAGCAGCCAGTTTACAAAGGTCTTTGATCGTACGGTTCGCCACATAAGTTACCTTGTAAGTAAAATCGTCTTCTCGCTCTGTTAACATATTTGTGACTAGTTTACCGGTTATACTACGCATTTTGGGGTCTGTTGAAGTCATAATAATCTTGAATTATGAGTCCTCATGGAACGATGTCGAAGCACTATCTTTGGTTTTTCTTTTTAACTTTCTGATTAACAATAGTTTGAATTATATTGGAGAGTTCGTGATTGTAGTACTTGAATACTGTAATTGTCGAAATCTTCGGTTTATTGACGACAAATAACAGAATAGAGCTGTATCTTAAGAATTGTAGTAACATCGCGATCTCGGATTTTAAGTATTATTATGATGGATTTCCCGCGATATGTTTTATCCAGTCCCGATATCAACGAGAAGACTTTGTGAATTTTATCGAAAGAGAAAGATGGGATGGTGATTCTTGAAGCACCGGAATGGAGTCCGATCCGACAGGTCAACTTCGTAGCTTCACTGGATAAGATGGCTGCTGACCAGACGAAGAAACGCTATCCGGAAATAGAAGTCCCGAATGAACGACCATTTAAATGTCTTTCTTTTGCCCGTAAGTCTTTTGTCTATTTCCTGGATCTGGATAGAGTCTTGTACTTACATGCCGATCGTTCACGGTCATATCTGTTTATACTCTCAAAGGCCAGTTTATCCATGAATTCTCCACTAAGGGGGGAGATTCAGCCATTCCGTTACCTCGAGGAGTCTATATCCTGCGTATGGATGGTGAAACTTATAAAATTCGTCTTTAAATGAACGTAACAGAGATCGTGAAAAGTGTGATTTAATGATCGATTGAGGAAGGCATCCTTACGGATGCCTTCTTTTATGTTGCATACGTGCGTTTGATCATTAATGGATAAATAATCCTTTTTTTGTTGTCTAATTTCTTGATTATTAGCGGCATTTGTTGTAAAATGGATGAAGTTATAGCGTTACTGAAGGAACATTTGTCGAAATCTAAAGTAAAGGAAAAAGAACTTGCTTTCCGCATTGACCGTCTGCTAGAAGAAATTACTTCCCTGAAAGATGATCTCCTTCAGGAAGGCAAGTGTTCTTACATTCTTGTCCCCATAGCTAAAGATTTTAATTCATAATGTTTTTTGTAGTTTCATGAAAAATGCTTTTTTCGAGAACAAGTACCTGTTTCGATAGAGAATAGTAAGATAATCACACCAAAATACAGTGTACATTATTCTATGTAACTAAACAGGCTAATCGAATATACAAAGAGGGGATAAGATGATGCTCATTCTTATCCCCTCATGCCATCAGTTATTCAAAAATAGTACCTTATACTACTACCATCCGCACAATTAATGCGTCAAGCAATAATATGGCTCTTTCTTGGCTTTATAATAATAATTTGTAACTACTTAGAGTAGTCATTTTCTTTCTTTTTATCTACTCTGATCAATAGAGTGGTTTATTTCGCCACGTCCCACCATATGCGAGAACTGAAGTGATCGCCACCGGACAGACGGCTAACAGCTGTCTCGTAATTAGCCGCATTGTCTTGCGACTCTTTCGATGGGTAGCGGAAACGACGGGGGATCTCTCCATTCGTATCTGCGTTAGGATACGGATTGGCCGGGTCATAGGTCGATTTCAATTCCGGATAGCCGGAACGACGCCAGTTAGCAAAGGTCTCGTATTCATCGCAGAAACAGTTGATCCAATATTGTGTGTTGATCTGTTCCAACGCTTTCGATGCATTGAACGGATTCTCCGTCAAATAGCGGTCGATCGCGGCCTGCGTCAGATACTGATTGTACAGCGCCGTGCCGTTGGGGAACTGTGCGAACTGCCGCATGGCAGCGCGTACGCCATTCTCGTAGTAGGTCTGCGCACTCCCGTCTACCCAGCCGCGTACGGCGGCCTCAGCCAGCAACAATTGCGTCTGGGCATAGGTGCAGACGAACGTCGGGCCCGTCGGGTCGGAATAGGTATAACGGTTTATCGTGGAATAACGGCTCCTATACGTGCTGCGGTAATCCTCGTCCTTGAACTCGGGATATTTGTTTCCTACGAACCACGGGCTATCGGGGCTGTCGGAGAAGCCGCTAGGCAATCCTTTCTGGACGGCCGGGGCGGAATCGCCATATTGGAAGTCGCTACCCGCCTGCACCGAGATGGTCGGGTCCTCGCACACCGTACCGATCAACGACAGGCGCGGATCGTTAGTACTTTTCAGCAGATCCACGAAATACTCGGTCAGGAAGAAGTTGCCGCGATCCTCGTGCGAGTAGATCTTGGCGTATGGCTCGGAGGAGTCGTTCGTTGTCAAGCCACCCGCATGCATCAGCATGCAGTTGTCCGCGTCCGACTCAAACACCCCGTTGGCTACCGCGGTCTTCACCCATTGCTCCGCCGCGGCCGGGTCTACCTTCGACATACGCATCGCCACGCGCAGCATCAGTGAGTTGGCAAACTTCCTCCACTTCGAGGCATCGCCTTGATAGAAGTTGTCCGCCGATTTCATCGCCGCCGCCGATGCGCCGTTCAAGGCGGCCTGTGCCTCGTTCAATTCCTTCAGCAAATCCATATAGATAGATTGTTGCGTGTCATACTCCGGAAAGGAATACAACTCCGGCTGTACCGCCTGCGAGTAGGGGATATCCCCGTAAAGGTCGGTCATGCGGTGCATGCCGTAGGCGAGCATGATACGGGCGATTTGGTAATCGGTCTGCCGTGACGGATCCTCTTTCCAAGCCTCCACCGCATCTTTCATGTCGCGGAGCGCCCCGCGCGTGTCACCGTTGTAGATTTCCCAATACGCACCTGAGTAGCCGTCGTTCCAAGTGTAATTCGCATTACCCGACCAATTGAACGATGCGGTATGGCTCATCCATTGAGCCGCATAGATACAACCGTTTCGCCATACGTCCCAATCAGATCCCAACATCTGATGCTGACCGTTGGTGAACAATAACTCGGTCGGGATATTCTCCGAATTCAGGTGCTCCGGGTCCATATTCACATCCCCGAAATCGCTGCAACCCGTTCCCCCGATCATGGCCGCGGCGGCGCACGTCATATATACTAAATACTTTTTCATACTATTATACTTCTTCAAACGTGATTAGAATTTGACATTGACATTGAAACCGACATTTCTCGTGGCCGGATAACCGTTCAACTCCAAGCCCTGTCCGTTCGTGTTGTTGTAAGCTGACTCGGGATCGATGTTATCGGTATGCTTCAAGATAGTCCATAGGTTACGTCCCACCAACGAGACGCTCAAGCCCTTCACCACCTTCATCTTGTTCAAGACAGACTGCGGGAAGGTATAGCCGAGCGACAACTCACGCAACTTGATGAAGCTGGCATTGTAGACGAACTCCTCGGCGATATTATTGTTGACGATCCCCTTGTGATAATCCTGCGCGTTTACCGCCACGTTGTTCTCTCCAAGGATCTTTCCATTGTCATCTATCATGACACCGGCACCGATAAAGCCACTGCCTCCCGGGTTATCGACCGTACGGCCAAGCAACGTACCCTTGTGCAGACCCTCGCTGTAGAGCGAGTAGTTCGTGCCGGAGAAGAGGCTTGCGCCTGCCTTGTAGTCAATCAAGAACGACAAGGAGAAATCGCGGAATCTCAACGTGTTGCTCCATCCTCCGGTATATTTGTAGACACCGTTGCCTAGGTTCTGCAACTCGTCGGTCGCTTGCGGGATACCGTTCTTATGGATGATCCGGCCTTGCTCGTCACGGGCGTATTTGTAGCCCACCAACATACCGTAAGGCTGGCCTACGATGTTGCGGACGGTCACGTTGCCCGAGCGTGCGGAGGCTCCGTCGATAGACAGGGACTCTACGCCTCCCAGGTATTTCACCTCACTATCGTTGTATGCGAAGTTGAAGGTCGTCTCCCATGAGAAGTTCTTCGTATGCACCGGTGTCGCATTCACCATGAACTCGAAACCTTGGTTCCGGATCTCGCCCACGTTCATGTATTTCGATCCGAACCCGGACGCGCTGGACGTGGTGACAACAGCGATATCGTCTGTCGTGTTCTTGTTGTAGTACGCCATATCGAACGATAGGCGGTTGCTCATAAACGCTAGGTTCAAGCCCACCTCGTACTCCTTGATGCTGACCGGTTTCAAGTCTGGATTCGCAAATTGGTTACTGTTTGCCGTACCTCCGGTCTGTCCGTTGATCTGGAAATTCTGAACCTTATACACCATCAAGGTCTTGTATGGATCTGTACCATTGGAGGAGCTTGCCCACGAGCCGCGGATCTTACCGAAATCGAACCAATCCGGCATATTGTCACGGAAGGTATCGGAGAATACCCACGAGAGCGTCACGGACGGATAGAAATAGCTGTTGCTATCCGGGTTCAAGGTGGAGAACCAGTCGTTACGTCCCGTCAGATTCAAGAACACTTGGTTCTTCCATCCGAAGTCCGCTGTAGCGTATATGGAGTTCACCCGGTATTCCGAATAGTCCTTCTTCGATCGTTTATCGCTGAGATTATTTACAGACCACAGTCCATCGACGATAAACGGACGGCCTCCATCCGTCGTATAGAACATCTTGTTGATCGTACGCTGACGGTTACCGCCCAACGTGGCGCCAACCGACCAGTCGCCCCACTCCTTATTGAACCCGATCAAGTAGTTCAAGTTCATCTCGGAGAAGCTACGGGAGTATTCCGTCATCCAGCCTTGTGGATCCGCAGCAGCTCCAGTCGGCTGTATCTGTTTGAACTCCAAATTGTAACCATCGCGTTGAACGGCACCTTGCACATACAACCAATCCGTGATGTCGTATTTCAAGGTCATTGATCCCGTCAAGCGGTTCTTCTGCATATCGTTGGTTTTCCGATACTGCAACCAGTAGGGGTTGTTGAAATATACATTGCGGTTACCATTACCGTTCATTTCCGAGCCGTCCTCAAAGGAACCCCAAGGAGCGTTCGCCGAGCCTCTTTCCAACCAACGTACATCGAACGAGTTCGCCAAGTGCAGCAAGGTAGCGTTGGTATTACCGTTGCCATCGGACAGGTTCGAACGGCCTTTCGACTTCTCGAACACATAGTTGGCGTTCACGATCAAGTGCAGGTTCTTCAAGATATCATACGTCGTATTCATATTGATACCTTGCTGGCTGTTACTAGAGTTCGGTAACTGTCCCTTCTCTGCTACGTTGGATACGCCGAAGCGGTAGGTGATCTTGTCTCCCGCGCCGCTGAGCGAGGCGGAAGTTGAGTTGTTGATACCCGTGCGGTAGAAATTCGGCCAATTGTCGATATACTCGTAAGGCACCTCATTTCCAGAGTTGGTCGCCGTACCACCTAAAACGTCTCCCCAGCTACTAGTCTGCGTGGTCTCAGCTCCCGCTACGGAGGTAGGACGTACGCCATAATCACCCTGCCCGAATACATTTTGAAAGTCTCGGTAGTCGTAGATCATGTTAAAAGTCAAGTTGTTGTTGAACTCGATGTTCACAGGCTTACCTTTCTTTCCGGACTTGGTCGTGATCAAGATCGCACCGTTACCACCGCGATATCCGTACAATGCGGATGCGGCGGCACCTTTTAACACCTGTATGCTCTCGATATCGTCCGGGTTGATGTTACTCAATCCATCACCCATATCTATACCGCCCCATGTGCCGGCCGATCCTAAGTTCTGGTTACTGAAGGGCACGCCATCCACCACGTATAGCGGCATATTATTACCTGTCAGGGAGGCGTTTCCGCGGATGATCACACGGGAGGAACCACCCGTACCGGTCGAGTTACCGCCTACGCTAACACCGGCCACCTTACCGGAAAGGGCGTTACCTAGGTTCGGGTCACGGGCCATCGTAAAGTCCTCGCCACCCACTTGCGTCGTGGAGTAACCCAACGAGCGGCTTTGGCGTTTTATACCCAATGCGGTGACTACCACCTCATCGATCTTCTGCGTGTCCTCCGTCAGTTTCACTTGCAAGCCCGTCTGCCCGCTCGCCGTGATCTCCTGTGTCGCATAACCGATATAACTGATCTCGATTACCGCCCCATTGGGAATCTCCAAAGAAAAGTTTCCGTCTAGATCCGTAATCACGCCGTTTGTCGTACCTTTTTGGATCACGTTCGCACCGATTACGGGAATACCCGCTTCGTCTACGACCGTACCTGTCACCTTCTTGTCCTGCTGTACGCCCATCACCTCATCAACCGTGCCTACGGAAGCAGGAACGGCCATCGCCGCGTTTACAGAAAAAGCGGAAAGCAACAAACAGAACGCCGAGGTTTTAGCTATCCATTGAAGGGATAATAGCTTAGATTCATTCTTTGTCATCTTGCTTTTGTTTTAAAATTAAGTTTAAGTTTAGATTGATTACATTTATTCCTGTAATGTTATATCACAATATGAACATGGTTCCAGCGGAACTAACGTGTTTTAGATACGTTTAAGATTTGATTTTCTTGGTTTCAAAAGGTAATTTGTGACAAATGTGTTGTTTTTTTCTAAAAAGCACCATAAATTTAAGTATAGTTTACGAAAAAAATGTATCTTTACATCGCATTTATGCAATAGACCATGAATGGTACATTAGTTCCGCTGGGACAAGTTTCATCCAGAGACCAAAACAACCTCAAGTATGCATGGTCCCGCTCTAAACGAAAGGCAATCTCTCTACCAAAAATAAGGCCGATTTATTTGGCACAGATCGCTATTTACCATACTCTTGTGTCTGATTTAAGATTGAAATCCTTAGAAATATTTTTAAGCATAATCTGTATGAAAGCTAGTTGATACATAACTTCAGCCATCTCACACAGATATTTATAATCAATAATTAATCTTCTGGAGTTCCTCAACAAGAGAGCGATCTTTCAACAATCCATCTCTTAGGTAAGACAAGGAATTCGTTTGGGCGCTCATTTAGCCAGAGTACGGCTTCAACAACCCAACCGAATTTGTCCGCAACCCAATCCCAAGCGCTCCTTGGCACTCTCTGTCTGTAAGGATCTTAACGAGGCGCAGGAACTTATATTCAAGTTATTCAATAACCATTGGTGCTATTCTCCATTGGTAACTTGATTGATACTGTAAACTCTAACCATCATATTTTTTAGTTTGCTGATACTTATTATTTTTTATATTGAAATATAAGGTTATTTTATTCATTTCAAAATGACTTCTAATTATTTAACAAACTATTATGATTCATTTGTTAAAAGTGCTTGTCAAAAGATAGCGAAACAATCGAACATAACAGTCATACCCTGTTTATTAATATATTTCTCTCTTGATCGTTTGCTTTTATACCTGATTTTTTTGAATTTTGCATGCGATAAACAATATGTACTCGGTACAATAAGTATAATTAATGTCATGAAACCTACTAATTTACTATTATTTCCAATTATTATCCTTTGTTCTTTCACTTCGGTCAAGGAAATACCTCCTTACAAGAATCCGGCACTTCCGGTTGACGAACGAGTGAAGGATTTATTAGGGAGAATGACGATCGAAGAGAAGTTCTGGCAAACATATATGATGCCTGGTGATCTGGATAAAGGGAAAGACCGCTTTTCCCACGGTATCTTCGGATTCCAGGTTTCAACCATAGGAACCAGTAATCCGGAACTCAAACAATTGCTGCAATACAACCCGAAATTAACAGCAAAAGAGATGGCTAAAAAAATCAATGAGATCCAACGTTACTTCGTAGAAGAAACCCGACTGGGCATACCGATTATTGCATTCGACGAGGCTTTACACGGATTGATTCGTGGTGGTGCCACGGCGTTCCCCCAATCCATCGCATTGGCCGCCACATTCGATACGGCCTTAGTACGCCAAGTCTCCCATGCTATCGCCATGGAAACGAAAACACGTGGTATCCGACAAATACTATCGCCCGTGGTTAATCTCGCAACAGATGTGCGTTGGGGACGTACGGAAGAGACCTATGGAGAAGATCCATATCTTTCGGCATGCATGGGTGTCAACTTTGTAAGAAGTTTTGAAGAAATGGGAGTGATAACCACCCCTAAACACTTTGCCGCCAATTCCGGAGATGGAGGGCGAGACAGTAATCCGATCCATTTCACGGAACGATTTTTGGAAGAGACGCATCTGGTTCCTTTCAAGGCTTGCTTCCAAAAAGGACAGTCGCAGTCTGTAATGACTGCATATAATATGTTAGACGGAACTCCTTGTACAGCCAATCCCTGGTTATTGATCGACAAACTCCGGAACGAATGGGGATTCGACGGATTTACGATTGCGGATGCAGATGCTGTCGGTATCATCCACAAGTTGCATCACACCGTCAATAACTTCTCGGAAGCAGGAGCTGATGCAATCAATGGAGGTCTGGATGTCATCTTCCAGACAACATACGATGAACACCGACCATTCTTACAGGCTTGCCTAGATGGTTTAGTTAAGGAAGAAGCGCTGGACAGGGCTGTAGGACAAGTATTAAAAGCGAAATTCCGCCTAGGTCTGTTCGAGCATCCCTACATTGACGAAAATGAGGCGGAGAAGTGGAATGCCTGCTCCGCACACCGGAAACTGGCTCTCGAAGCAGCTCGCAGATCAATCGTGTTATTGAAAAATGAAAATCGGGTTTTGCCGTTATCCAAACAAGTAAAACGTATCGCCCTTATCGGACAAGATGCCGCTCAAGCCCGTTTAGGAGGGTACAGCGGACCGGGCGTTGACAAAGTCAGCATTCTTGATGGATTGAAAAATAAACTGGGCGATCGAGCTATCATCCGTTACGAAGAGGGATGTAAACGAATCAATCCGGAATATCTGACCGTCCCAACCGATTATTTATCCACATCAGACGGACTGTCGGGACTGGAAGGGCGCTATTTCAATAATATCTCCTATGAAGGAGTCCCCGATTTGAAACGGATTGACAAACGCATACAATTCTCATGGACATTGTTTGCCCCGGATTCTTGCCTGGCTGTCGATTGGTTTTCTGTCGAATGGAACGGGAAATTAAAATCTCCTGTCTCCAGAACATATCGGCTCGGGCTGGAGGGAAATGACGGTTACCAGCTGACCGTTGATGGAAAAGTGCTAGTAGACAAACCATATAAAACCTCTTTCGGTCACACATTAGTTCCTTTTACCTTTGAAAAAGGAAAAGAATATGACATTCGTATCAGGTTTTATGAGAATACAAAAAACGCACGTATCCGGTTTGTTTGGGACGTGGATACAAAAAATGAAGACCAGTCCATCGAACAAGCCGTACAAGCTGCCCGTGAATCCGAGATCACCATCGTTGTCGTGGGTATTGAAGAGGGAGAATTCCGTGACAGAGGCTATCTGGCATTGCCTGGCCGACAGGAAGAGTTAATCCGTAGAGTCGCAGCAACAGGAAAAACCACTGTTGTTGTTTTGATCGGTGGAAGTGCCGTGGTCATGTCTGAATGGCAGGATCAAGTTCCGGCCGTACTGAATGTCTGGTATCCGGGAGTGGAAGGGGGCAATGCGGTTGCCGATGTTTTATTCGGCGATTATAACCCCTCAGGCAAACTGCCGATCACTTACCCGATCCACGAAGCCCAGCTACCACTCAATTACAGTCATAAACCGACCGGGCGGAGCGACGATTACCTCAACCTGACCGGTGAACCGCTTTTTCCTTTCGGTCACGGATTGAGCTATTCCGAATTTGATTATTCTGGACTAAAAGTGACGAAAGCAGTACATGGCACAGCTTTCCATGTTACTTTTTCGGTGAAAAATACGGGGAAAATACGCAGCCAATGAAGTCGTACAACTCTATTTGTGCGACCAGGTCGCTTCCGTAACCCAACCAATTATGCGGCTGATCCATTTCCAGCCTGTATCATTGGCACCGAGAGAAACAAAAGAGTTGCACTTCACTGTAAACGAGAAAGACCTGTCCATGCTGGATAAAGAGTTGAACTGCGTGATCGAACCGGGTGAATTCCGTCTGATGATCGGGCGCTCTTGTAAAGATATCCGGTTAAAGACAACACTGACAATAAATCATCCAATGACTTTAGAAACAAACCATTAAATAAAAACAATTACCATGAAACAATTGATTCAATGCATGGGTATGCTGATGTTACTGTTTGGGCTTTCCTCCAGGGTATCAGCACAGATAACCCTTGTGAAAGATGGTAAAGCCACTTCACGAATCGTATTAGTTGAGAAGAATGAAGTAAACGAGCAAGCAGCCACCTTGCTGCAAGACTTTGTCAAACGGATCAGCCAGGCTACGCTTCCGATCGTTGCCGATACAAAGGCTAGAAGCGGGGACATTCTGATTGGAGGAAAACAAGCCTCAGCCGGAGAAGACGGTTTTTTGCTGAAAACGACAGCAAACGAACAACTACAAATATCCAGCGGAGGCGATAAAGGCGCCATCTATGGTGTAGTTTCCTTATTGGAACAATACATGGGCGTGTCCTATTTTGCAAAAGAGGCCTATACGTTGACTCCGATGCAGACAATCACACTTCCCGCTATCCACAGGGAAGAAACACCGGCATTCCGTTATCGCCAAACTTACAGCTATAACAACGACGACCCGGTCTATAAGCTATGGTTCCGCTTGGAAGAACCAAAAGACATGTTTATCGAAAACATGTGGGTACACACGTTCAACCGTATTCTGCCGTCCGACCGGTTTGGCAAGGAACATCCCGAATATTACTCATTCATCAACGGTGAGCATCGTCCGGGACACAACAGCCAGTGGTGTCTGACCAACCCTAAAGTATTCGACGCAGCCGTACGCCAGCTAGATTCGATCTTTAAGGCTCACCCGGACATGAAAATGATTTCGGTCAGTCAGAACGACGGTAACAATACGAATTGTTCCTGTCCGGCTTGTAAAGAAGTAGACGAGTACGAAGGTTCACCTTCCGGCAACCTGATCCGGTTCCTGAATAAACTGGCCGAACGTTTCCCTGATAAAGAATTTTCCACATTGGCTTATCTGTATTCCATGCAGCCGCCCAAGCATGTGAAACCGTTATCCAACGTCAACATCATGTTGTGTGACATAGATTGTAAACGTGAGGTTCCGTTAACCGATAATGCCTCCGGCCGTGATTTCGTAAAAGCGCTGGAAGGATGGTCGAAGATATCCGACAATATATTTGTATGGGATTATGGGATCAATTTCGATAATATCGTCTCACCATTCCCCAACTTCCATATCCTGCAAAAGAATATCCAACTATTCAAGAAAAATCATGTGACAATGCACTTTTCGCAGGTAAATGGTATCCGGGGCGGGGATTTCTCTGAGATGCGGGCTTACATGATCGGAAAATTAATGTGGGACCCATACCAGAACGCCGACTCCCTGATGCGTACCTTCATGAATGGTTATTACGGAGCGGCCGCCCCTTACCTGTATCAATACCAGAAGATCATGCAAGGCGCGCTGCTGGCCAGCGGACAACCGTTATGGATATACGATTCTCCGATATCCCATAAAAATGGCATGTTGAACCCCGTTTTGCTGAAAACATACAACGAACTGTTCGACCAGGCAGAGGAAGCCGTCGCTGGAGATACCGTACTGTTGCGCCGCATACAATTATCCCGCCTCCCGCTGCAATATTCGGAACTCGAGATCGCCCGTACACAGGTCGGTACAGATAAAACGAAGATCAGGGAATTACTCGGGCTATTCGACCGGCGTACCCGTCAGTTCGGCGTCACGTCATTGAATGAACGTAAAAACGCACCCGGCGAATATTGTGAATTGTACAAGAAACGATTCTTGCCGCAAAACGAGCAAAGCAAGGCCTCCGGCGCCTCCCTCACCTGGATCATCCCGCCTCAGGAACGTTATAAAACATTGGGCGAAACAGCCCTGACCGACGAACTGTTCGGAGGAACAACATATGTAGAAAGCTGGGTAGGATGGAACGGGACGGACGGTGCTTTCATTCTAGACCTGGGCGAAGAGAAAAGTTTCACCCGGATAGAAGCGGATTTCCTCCACCAACTAGGTGGCTGGGTTTTATTGCCTCATAGTGTCAGCTATTCTATATCCTCGGACAATACGACATACAAACCTTTCGGCTCGTTTACATTTGCTGAAGACCGGGACCTGCAGGTTAAATTTGTCGAAGGAAAAGCGGAGTCGGATAGCCCTGTCAAGGCCAGATACATCAAAGTTGAGGTCAAAGGGATCGGATTATGCCCAGACTGGCATTATGGCGTAGGTTATCCTGCCTGGTTTTTTATGGATGAAGTAAGTGTATATTAAAAAATCCGTGATCCAATTATGAACAGAGAACTATTATTCTATATAACAGCAATACTGCTTTGCGCCGGGATACTTTCCTGCAATAAAAAAGAAGCCACCGCGACATGCAACTATGAGGTAGTACCTCTGCCGAAGTCGATCACTCCAGCTAAAGAGGCCCCTTTTATATTGAGCACATCCACCCATATCGGATATCCGGAAGAAAACAAGAAGCTGAGACAAACGGCGGTTTTTCTTTCCGGATATATCCGCAAAATGACAGGCATCGAAACAGAAGTAACAGCAGATACGGGTTCTTCCAATAGCATTCGCCTCGTATTAGATCGTACTGCCGCATCTTCACCGGAAGGCTACCGGCTAAAAGTCGGCAAGAGAGACATTACCATCACGGGGAGTTCGGAAGCCGGTATATTTTATGGTATACAGACACTTCGAAAATCACTCCCCGTGACGGGACAAAAGGAGATAAGTTTTCCGGCCGTACAGATTTTAGACGAGCCGGAATACCGCTACCGGGGAATGCATCTCGACGTAGGCCGTCATTTCTTCTCGACTGATTTCATCAAGAAATACATTGATATTATTGCTCTCCATAACCTGAATACCTTCCATTGGCACCTGACTGATGACCAGGGATGGCGTATCGAAATTAAAAAATACCCGAAGTTGACCGAAATTGGCTCCAAACGGAAAGAGTCGTTACTGAATGACGGTCCCGGGAAATTCGACGGAAAACCATACGGTGGTTTTTATACGCAGGAGGAAGTAAAGGACATCATCGAATATGCGGCAGAACGTTATATCACCGTTATTCCGGAGATTGATCTGCCGGGACACATCACCTCCGCGCTTGCTGCCTATCCGGATCTAGGATGCACAGGAGGCCCCTACGAAGTGGCTACTACGTATGGTGTCCATAAGGAGGTATTATGTGTCGGCAATGAGCAATCGCTTCGTTTTGCGAAAGATGTGTTATCGGAAATTATTGAGCTTTTCCCTTCCCATTACATTCATGTAGGAGGCGACGAATGTCCACGTGACCGCTGGCAACAATGCCCGAAATGCCAGGCATTGATCCACAATAACGGATGGAAAGATACGAAAGAACATAAAGCGGAAGACAAACTCCAGAGTTATTTTATGACAGAAGTGGAGAGGTTCGTCAACAGCAAAGGACGTCAGATTATCGGCTGGGATGAAATATTGGAAGGAGGGTTGGCTCCCAATGCGACCGTCATGTCATGGAGAGGTACGGAAAATGGTATCAAAGCGGCTGAAATGCAACATGATGTCATTATGACTCCAGCGGGTATCACTTATTTCAGTGGCCGCCAGTTATTGGAACTGGGTGGTAACCGGGGGGTTCGCCGTGTCTATGATTTCAAAATCTGTCCGGATACATTATCGGAAGCTGCCGCCAAGCATATCATCGGTGTACAGGCCTGTCTATGGTCGGAGCGAATTGATACCCCGGAACGGGCTGAGTACCTAATCCTTCCACGTCTGGCCGCGTTAAGCGAATTAGGCTGGGCTGATCCTGAACAACACGATTTCGACGCTTTTATGGATCGTTTGTATCGTTTGATAACTGTATATGACAAATCTCATTATACTTATTCGGAACATGTTTTTCAAATAACCGAGAACTTCCGGACAGACACGTTGCAAGATGCGCTTGAGATTTCCCTTTCCACTATCGGTAACCGCCCGATCTACTATACGACAGACGGAAGTCAACCGGATACAGCTTCCCTGATCTATACGGAACCATTGATAATACGGGAAGACACCAAACTGAAAGCCGTTATTGTTACGACTGAGGATACCAGTAGTGTATTTGAGGAACATATCCATGTAAACAAAGCAACTTTCAAACCTTCCTGGCTGGCCAATGCACCACATGAGAACTATACTTTCAACGGGGTAAGCACGCTGACTGACGGATTACAGGGTAATCAGAACTATAACACCGGCCGCTGGCTCGGCTTCCTGAAAGATATGGATCTGACCATCGACCTACAAAAGTCGACACCTGTCTCTTCGGTATCGCTGACTGTCAACGTCTCAAAAGGAGCAGCCGTAATGGATGCCACCGGGCTGGAAGTATGGTGTTCTGAAGATGGAAAAGAGTACCGAAAACTTGCTTCAGCCTCTTATCCGGTTTTAGACAAGGAAGATAAAGACGGTATTTACCCGCATACGCTTTCTTTCTCTGTGGTGGAAACCCGTTATGTACGGATCATTGCTAGAGTTACACCGAAATTGCCAGCCTGGCATATGTGGCCCGGCAATCCCGCATTTTTATTTGTGGATGAAGTTTGTGTAAAATAGAATAGAACGGTTATGAAGGATAGAAACAAACGCCCTCTCTTCCAATATCTGGAAGGATTCGGGGGTGTGGAGCTTATACAAACAAAAAATGAGGAAGGTACCGAATATGCGGCGTGGGTACGAAACCGAGGGAATATAGGAGGTACCGTATGGCTGGGGTTCGTCCATCCGGAAAATTGGAAGGAGTTTGAGGATGCTTTCGACAAAATGATGGATAAATATATTGTCAAACGACAGTAAGTTTTGATTTGTATTCCGATCCCTCATGTTCCTACGCTGGATAGCCCAGCTACCGACTAAAAAAAGCGACCCTACCCTCACGGGAAAAGTCGCTTTATCTAACTAAAGTCTTAATCTAAAAAAATCATATTACAAAGGTAGATATATTTCTAGGGGCTATCCCAACTTTGTAGGACAGCCCCGCTTAAAGAAAGTATATCCCGTATTACAATCTTGCATATGTCATCTCGCTCTTGAGGTGGATCATGTCTCCCATATCCTCAAATTCCTCCTCGTAATATATGACAAGTTTGGAAGAGCTTAATTCCTTGACAGTGATACTCATGGGAGTCTCGCTATCTATCGTGACCGTAAGTCCTTTTCCGTCATCGCTCAGTACCCATTTGCCATTGTCTGTCTGGTTTTCTGACGGCCACTGGCAGGAACAGCTGCCATCCGCCTTGAACGTGAGAATCTCCTCACGAGCCTCCGCCGGATATTCTTCCGTATCGGTTTCCCCGTTTATGTCCGTCATGTCTTTAATCAGGACCCATTGGCCGACCAACATTTCCTTGGCGGTCTGGCCTCCGTTTTTTTCATCGTCATCATCACAGGATATCATGGAAACAGACATAAAAAACGTTACCATAAGCAACGTCATCAAGGACAGTACACTTTTTTTCATCTTTTAACCGTAAACTTTTGTTATATTCTTATTCGTATCATTCTTAAAACCGGTACATGGCACTTGCCATCGGTACAAATTGCCCTCCGTCAACGATCTGGTATTTGGCTTCCACACCGACAGCCCAATTGCTGCCCAGGTTCAGTTGGCCGCCAATACCCAAGTTGGCACCAAATTTCCCATCGGAATTGCTGATGGACGCCCCGGCAACGTCCGTGGACCCCTTCAGATGCAAATAAGTGAGACCGACCAGGGGATAAAATTTAAAAATCTCGTTACGGAAGACGTTCCAATGAAAATCCGCGTTGATATCCCAACATTTTAACTTCCCTTCCACGCCGATCGCTCCAAATTCCCCAAGGTCGACAGTCTCCTTGAAATAGTGGTTGAAGCTGGCGGCGACTGTGAAAGCGTCCGTAATGTCGTAGTGCGCTTTTGCACCGAGGAACGGCTTGGACATGTCAGTGCCGTAACCGATGTTGATACCGCCCCCCATTTCGTCTCCTAGGCGGATCCTGAGATCAATGCCATGCAGAACATGGCGGCCATTAAAAATTTTTTCATCATGTGTTTATGTTTTTTAAATTTTCACACGGCAAAATTATTTCCAATGACTGATTTTTCAAACACGGGTCTTGCCTGCCTAGGCAAATGGGACGCTTCTTTTGGGAAATGAGACATTTTCAGGTGGAAATGGGACATTTTCCAAGTCCTATGACACACGGGAGACGCCTTATTTCTCCATGTATCTTGACGGGGACTCGCCGAAACGTTTGGTGAAATTGCGATAGAAGGTAGAACGTGAGGTGAAACCACATTCGAATATCAGTTCCTTCACATACTTGCCGGGACGGTTCTCGGCCTGCCGTTTGAAATATTCCAGACGGAGGTCACAGAGATTCGTGAAACCGGCGACCTTTATCGTTTCCGAGAGAATGGCTTCCCTCTCGTCCATATCCCTTGCCAGATCCTTCAGGCTGTAGTCCTTGTCGGTAAAAAGATTATCCCTTTTCAACGTTTTCTCTATCCGGTTAAAAAGGTAATGGAGGCGCGTCCCCGCATTTTCAGTCGGCAGCGGTCCATTGGCGGCCTCTTCCCGGGCACGGTACTTCCCGCCATGGGACGAGAAAGGATTCTCATCGAGCAGGTATTCAACGGAGAACACCAGGGAGAAGACGACGGCCGTTATACCGAACAAGTTAAATATGAATTCATTGACGCTCAATGAGAAAAGGATGTAAATGATAAGAAAAAGAAACATGAACCCCAAAAACAGGTACATCCTCCGGTTTATCTTGCGGCCGGTTTTAGGGCTGATTACCGGATATACGGCCGGAAAAAGCGGTGTCACGACCGTCATGAAGAAAATACCGCAACGCAGCCGGATATCGGTATTCCCAAAATTGGAGAGGATCTGGGACAATGAGGTTACAGGCGTGAAATGCCCGTTGAACCCACTGTAACAGATTCCTACCGTAGTGACTACAATAGGAAGCAGCATAAAGGACAGGACCTTGAATGCGGACAGATACCCCGGCCTGAGGGAAGCGACGGGAAACAGGCATACTATACTTGCCGGGATGTATCATTTTAGCATTTTCTCCATATTCAGAAGGTCGGAGAAACGGTATGCCGGAGTTTCCGATACGATTGTCAGCCAACCAGCGTTCTCCCAAAGAAAAACCAGACCGATACAGAATGATATGGCACCCCAGTACCGCTTTTGAAAATTGTCCTTTGCCCGGAGAGAGATAATGCCTCCTATGACAAGGACCAGCACGTCAAACACAATCTCAATCGGAAAATGATATAGCGCAATTAACTGCAACGAATTAGAACTAACTACAATGAAGCCGCTGATTTCCAGCGGCTTTTTTGTTTTCCAAAAATCCAACTATAAACAGTCAGATATAGTTGTCCACCATATTTTTCTACCGTATTTCTACCGCGAAACATTTTCAGGATTTGCCCCGATGTCACGATGACGCAGTAGTTTACGTGTGTTGACAATGGTTTACGTGAGTAGACAAAAAGGGAAATAAAAACGCAGCCTTTATTATTGGTCGCAAAGGCTGAAATTACCCGAACAACGAAAGTTCATGTTTAACGAAAATATGGAGGACAAACAAAATGGAAGTAAAAAGAATCTGCCAGTGGTGCGGCAAGCCTTTCATGGCAAAAAAGACTACCACAAATTATTGCAGCCCGCAATGCTCCAAAAGAGGCTATAAACACCGGATGAAGGAGCGCAGAATGGAACTTAGGGAAATCCAGGAAATGCTTGAGTTAAAGAGAAAGCTGGAAAGCCAGAATACTTCACTTTTCTCAAGCCGCCAAACTGATGGGGGTTTCTCGCCAGTATGTATATAAGCTGGTAAAGGAAGACAAACTTCGTGCATCCCGGCTAAGTTCGAGAATGTCACTCATCCGCAGAGGCGACATTGAACTGATGCTGAAAACCAAACCTTACGAAAGCATCAAGCCAAAGGATGATGTCGATATAACCGAATATTATACAGCCGAACAAATTGCGGAGAAGTACAAGGTAAATACCAAATGGGTATGGACATATACCAGAGAACATGATGTTCCTAAAGTCAGAGTCCGCCAATTCAACTACTACAGCAAGAAGCATATCGATGCGGCATTTGCCAAGTACAGGACGGATGATGCCCTGACCGAATGGTACACTCCCGAAGAAATCGAGAAGAAGTACGGAATGACACGTGTTGCCATCCGCTCGCATGTCTATCGCAGCAACATCCCCTCGAAGAAAGAGCACGGCCAGATATTCTACTCCAAACTTCACTTCGACCTGTCAAAACAGACTGCTGAAGATGACTCGTCTGAATACTACACAGTACAGAAAGCCATGAAGAAATACAATCTCACCCGGGATTCTGTTTACGGCATCCTGCAATTCCACGAAATCAAACGGGAAAAGAAAGGCAGGTTCGTGCGCTTTCTGAAGGTGGAATTCGACCACATCATGGGTGCTAGGTAACGCATCTGTGCGCACAGATATACAGACCGGAAAATGATTTTATGCTGAATGCGGTCTGCATAAAGCCATTGTGCAACTTAGCCGCAAAATTTAATGTCAACTAAAAATATTCGAAACTATGTCAGAATGCAAAACAGTTACATTGAGGACGCGCCCTTTGAAGAAAGGTATGCTGTCGTTCTATCTTGATTATTATCCGGGCTACCGGGATCAGGAAACAATGAAGACCATCCGCCATGAAGGATTGAACATTTACATCTATGCCAACCCCAAGAATCAGCGTGAATGCGACTTCAACGCTGCTATGTCTGAAAAGGCCGAAGCAATCCGGTGCCGGAGGTTTGAAGCCATCGTAAATGAGCGGTATGATTTCTTCGACAAGCGCAAGTACAAAGCGGACTTTCTAGAGTATCACCGGAAGCAGCTCCGTAAGCATGACCAGAAATGGGGATTTGTCTATCAGCACTTCTACAACTTCGTTCACGGCAAATGTACTTTCGAAGAAATAGATGTGGACCAGTGCAACAAGTTCCGGGAATACCTGCTTAGTGCCAAGCAACTCCGGCGTGACGGACAGATATCAAAAAACTCCGCTTCCGGCTACTGGTCCACTTTCCGGGGATTCCTGAAGATTCTGTATCGCAACAGGATGATAAAGACTAATGTCAATGACTTTCTGGAAAAAATCGAACCGGAAGATGTTGCCAAGGAATACCTGAGTGTGGAAGAACTGTATTGTCTGGCTGAAACTCCGTGCAAGATACCTGTTCTAAAGACTGCCTCCCTCTTTTCGTGCCTGACCAGTTTGCGGCTCAGCGATATACTTTCCCTTTGCTGGGAGGAAATCGTTGACTTTGCAGCTGGAGGAAAATGCGTCCATACCATCACCCAGAAGACCAAGACCGAGGACATCATCCCGATAAGCGATGAAGCCTTGGAACTGATCGGGTACTGTCCGAAAAAAGGTCTTGTGTTCAAAGGCCTGAAGCGGAGCTGGACGCAGCAGCCTATGAAGGAATGGATCCGTTCCGCAGGAATTACCAAAACATAACTTTCCACTCATACCGCAGGACATATGCGACCCTTCAGGCTGCAGCGGGTACTGATATCCGTACTATCCAAAGCAACATGGCGCACAAGAGCATCACTACCACCCAACGCTATATGAAAGTAGTCGACAGCAACAAGCGTGAGGCGACCACCAAAATCACATTGACAAGAAAGGGCTGACCTGATTGATTCATGCCTGTTTATCGGTTAGAGTATGATTTTTCGCTGAAAATCATACTCTAACCATATTTTTCTTAATTCCCGACTGATTTTCCGTCATTATTTACAACTGTCTGAAACCGGACATCTATTTTGTCCTATCATAATTCCAAACAATAACAGTTTATGGCAGATAACAACCGAATATCCATCAAAAGACAACCAGGTTCTTGCGATTACGTGTGTCGCCTATACGACAGTGGCAACAATATTGTACAACAATTATCAGATTGACCTGATCGACTATTCCACTCCGGTCATATTAGGAACCGTAGCAACCATCATGTCATGCGCTGCACTGCAACGCCTGTTCTGTTCTCTACTCTCCAAAAGCTATCTTTCTTTTGGCTGCAAGGAGTTATCCTCAAGAGGAACTGTCCCTTCCGAAGCAAATCCTGATACCAAGGAAGAATTGCCTCCAACTGATAATGCAACCAGTGAAAAACACATCGAGAGTCCATATCTTAAGGAATATGAAGCACGCATAGAAGAATTGCGGCGCAATGAAATGGAGAAGAAGACCGCTATTGTGCATGCGATACATGAATACACCACACACGAAATGTCACAGTTCTTATCCATAGATGATCTTGAAACTCTCCATGAGAACATAGAATCTCTGGCATACGGACAAGCGGAACTATATAAACCGGTTCGTTCCAAGCCCGATAATCAAATCAAGTCCCCCTCGCTAAGACATTATGCATGGAATATCGGGGAGAGACTTGATATCCCTTTAATCGACAGGGCAAAGTTCATAAAAACAATATTCCCGCATGAACTGGAAAATGCGACAATCGAATATCTTTGTAAAAATCTTCGTGACTCAGTTCCCGCCATAATTGCCATAGATGTCCCGGAGAACGGAGACTATCATTTCAGTTGCATGCAAACTTCAGTAGATAGCGATAATTAGTTTCTGCTGATTATAATCTGCATAATATCATTATGTTGGTTTGCAGCATGTTTAACATTTAAATATTAGAACATGCTAAACGAAAAACTGACATTCAATGACCTGCCGGAAGTGGTAGGCAAACTTTGCGAAAGAATCGAGAGTCTCGAAAATGCGCTGAAAGACAATCTTGCAAAACAGACTCCAGCCAAAGAAAACCTGCATGTCCCCATGACCGTCGAGGAAGTATGCAGTTACCTTGGAATATCCAAGTCATCCTTCTATTACAAGGCCAAACACGGAGGGATACCTGTCATCAAGCAGGGGAAGCATCTGTTCGTATACCGCGACGAACTGGACAAATGGCTGGAGACCGGAAGAAAAACCAGGTGCCTCTGAGCTTCGAGGAGGAACACGAGCAAATGCTTGCTGCGACAAGACATAAGGCCAAACCAAGAGAAATGTAGGAATATGGAAAAGACGAGCTGTAATATTCCTACTCCGGAGGAATTGAGAAACTACATAAAAGAATCTGTCATAAGCGTGACCGGGACATACGAACAGTCCGCTTCCGTGCTTATGGTGGATGATTCCACAATCGGGACTCTGGGAAACTTCAGTGCATCCATTGGAAAGGCCAAAGCAAGAAGACCTTCAATGTCTCCGCCATCGCTGCGGCCGCCCTGAAGAATGGCACAGTGCTGCATTACCGTGCCTGCTTCCCGGAGGGGAAAAGGAAGATTCTCTATGTTGACACGGAACAGGGCAAGAACCATTGCCAGATTGTTCTGAATAGAATCCTGAAACTGGCAGGTCTGCCGAAAGACTGTGATGCAGACAACCTGACGATGCTGGCACTCCGGAAATATTCGCCCGAAGTACGACTGGCTATAACGGAAGAGGCAATCGGCATGATACCTGATTTAGGTCTGGTCATCATAGATGGCATCCGGGACTTCATCCATGACATCAATTCACCCGGTGAATCCACCGATGTGATATCCAAATTCATGCAATGGACCGATGACCGGCAGATACATATCCATACCGTCCTGCATCAGAACAAGAATGACGAACACGCGCGTGGGCATGTCGGCACGGAACTGAACAACAAGGCGGAAACAGTCATGCAGATAGAGCCAGACAAAGATGACAAGTCCATAAGTGTGGTGGGAGTCATACACAGCCGTGACCGTGAGTTTGAACCGTTTGCCTTCCAGGTAAACGATGATTCCCTACCTGAACCGGTGGAGTCATATCAGCCCCAGAAAAGGCAACCAGGACGCCCGCCTAAGGAACCGTTCGACCCGTACAGGGAAATACCTGAGGATTCGCACCGTTCCGCATTAAACGCCGCTTTTGAGGACGGAAACATCAGCGGCTATAACGGCTACCTTGAGAAGCTGAAAGATGGCTACGGACGGCTAGGGATAAAATTGGGGTACAACAAGACGGTGGAATTGGCAAAGTTCCTATGCAACAAGCGGATGGTCGTAAAAGAAGGGAAAGAATACAAATTCAACAGAGATTTCCATTATTGAACCCCTATACCATCAAATCCCGGTGTGACATTTTTCTGTGACATTTCCCGGCTTTACTTTAATGCAGGGGTGTAGATATGGGAATAAAGCAAAGCTATGGCAGGTTTCATCATACAGGTGCAATCTGCCATGCTCCCTTTTGTATGTACACTGGAAATCGGACATCCTCTGCATTATTTGAAGTGAGGCTATCATCCATGCCGGGCTTGCCCATCTGCCAGTAGTAAACCCTATGGGGGAGCCTAATACCCCATTTAGTGAAAACAAGAGCAAAACAAGAGAAACAAAGTCAAATAAAAGCAAATGAAAACATTGATTATTAGATATTTAATGAAATACGGCGTTTCGATAAAATTTCATAATTTCTCATTGGTGTGACATTTTTCTGTGACATTTTTCGGAGGATTTTTCTACCTTTGTGCCATAACCATTCAATAGTCAGTTATGGCAAAGGCAACATTATCACTCTCGAAGAAAGCAAACCCGCAGGGCGAGCACCCAATATTGGTACGGCTGGACATCACACGCACCAACCGCCCGCAGTTCAAATCCACTGTCACCGTCCTGCCGGAATATTTCGCCGACGGCGAAATCAAGATACCCATGCGTGGAAACTCAATGCGGCGTTCCGTGACGAACTGCTGAAAAAGAAGACGGACATAGAGGCGTTCATCGCTTCCTTGACCGCCATTTCTATGGCTCTGCCGGAAGAAGCCCGTACCCGTAAGGACATCCTCGAAGTGTACGAGGTTGTCAAGTCTGTAAACCCCGCCGAGATAAGCCGCACGACCATCATCGCCAAGAAAAGGAGCAGACCGCCGCCAACGCCGAACTCGTCCGGCAGTTACAGGAGGCGCCGCCCCGGAGTGCTGGACTTTGTGCGCAAGCGGCTGGAGGGCATGAAGAACGGCACGATAAAGCGCAAGGGCAACAACTACACGAAACAGACGCTTCACGCTTATACGGGCTTTGCCAATATCCTCGAGACATTCATAAAACAACACCCTTTCGACTGGGAAGACATCAACGAGCGGTTGATTGACGAGTTTGTCCTCTACATGGAGAACTACGGCTACATGAAGAAGACCATCAACAAAAACCTCGCTGTCTTCTCCGCCATGCTCAATACCGCTTTCAAGGAGGGCTTCCGCTTCAAGACATCGGTGCTCGACCATTTCCCGAAACTCCACGTGACACGGGAGGACAAGGTGGTGGAAATCTACCTGACGGAAGAAGAACTGCAAGCCCTTTATGAAATGCCTTTAAGCGGAAAGGAAGACAAAGCCCGTGACGTGTTCCTCGTGGGCTGTTACACAAGCCAGCGTTTTTCCGACTATTCCCGTATCACGGAGCGCAACATCAGCTTCCACGACGGCGTGGGCATCATCACGCTGACACAGCAGAAGACAGGCACGGAGGTTTCCATCCCCATACTCAATGACAACCTTATCCGCATTTTCGAGAAATACGACTACAATCTGCCGTACATCCACAACAACGACCTGAACGAAATTATCAAGGTCGTTCTGAAAAAGCTCTCCGAATCCGTGCCGAGTTTGAGGCAGGAAATGGCGACAAAAATCACGCTCATAAGCCAAAGGATGGAAGAACAGAACAGGGTAGCGTTCAAACGCAACGAGTATGGAGATATACTCGTACCGAGATACCGCCTCGCCACCACCCATACAGCACGGAGGACGGGCATCACCCTCATGTACTTGAGCAAGATGCTCGACAGCCACGAGATGATGTCGATAAGCGGGCACAAGACCGAAAGCGTTTTCAACGATTACATCAAGATAAGCGGTATCGAACTGGCCACCAGCATAGCAAAAAAAGTGGCGAAAGCCAAACAGGAAGCAGAGGTCAAATCGGTACTGTTGGAACAGTTCGGGCAAATGTCGGCTGAACAGCTTGCCGGACTTCTCGAACTGGCAAAGACCGGTACTGCCGGATAACCGTTATAACCATAGGGGCTTATGAAAGAAAACATCGAAGATATAAGTGCGGATATTGAACTGCAATACGGACAACCGAACATGGAGCGTAACATCGCCTATGTCCTTTCACTTGTCGAGGCGCATGCCACGGAGGACGGGAGACTGGATGATGATATTCCCGTTCCGTCCATCGAAGCGGCGGCAAAGACCATCCTGCTGCTGATTGACCGCCCCGAACTGTCTTGGGAAACGATCTGCCGGGAACAGCGTGTGAAACACGTCATGGAATACCTTTTTATCCGGGCACGTAACCACCCCGACGAGGTGCACAGGTTTGTCGATAGGCTGCTCAAACAATATGTGCCGAAAATGCCGTCGCAAATGGTACGCATCTACCTAAATGCGTGGAAACATATTGCCGGACAATCCCGGCCGACAAAGTTCACCGATGAAATACTCTACCCGGAACATGCGGAGAAAATTCTCGACACGCTGCATTTTTTGCTTCAGGGCAAGGTAGGGCGTGGTGCTGCACTTGTCATGGTATGCGCAAGGGACGAGGGATTGGTACGGGACATAGCCCATGCGAAAATCGTTACCGAGTTCTGCCATGTGACGAAGACCGCCTACAACAACTACCTGCACGAGCGTTTCCCCGACAGGGAGAAGAACCGCATCGTCGGAACGCTCCGTACCAAGATTGGCTACACGAAAGAGGAAGACGGACGCATTGTTTTCCTGCCCGACAAACCGAGCTACAAAAGTGTGTTCCTGCAACTGTGGCGCATGATGAAATCGCTGGCTGAATAATTTTCCTTTTCCCTCTTTTTCGGTTGTTATAACCGGGCAGGGGGATAAGGTGCGGGAGGTCATTTGTCGTCGTAATGCCCCTCTACGGTCAAGACCAACACGGTAACTTTCTCCTCGTATATATCATAAATCAGGCGGTCGTTTTTTGATATTCTTCTGGAATATGTTATCGAATCTCCTGATTTAAGTGGTTCGGGGTGTCCCGTCCCTGTCCTCGGATGCTCCATCAACTCATTAAGCAGCTTGACGAGCTTCTTGTATTGCACGGGATTGGATTTCTTGTATTTCGATACAGTCTTTGTCGCTATTTGGGTAAATTCTATCTTATACAAGCTCATAGCGTTTCCAAGAATTTATTAAGTTCTTCCTTTGTAGTACAGGTCGTGACATTGCCCTCCCTATATTGCCTGCGACCCTCTTCGAGCCTCTCTTCAAGCTCCGGGGAAAGGACAAAATCCTCTTCGTAAACGGGGGTCAGCATATAGGAGACCTTTCCCCTGCGCCTGATTACCACCTGCTCCCCATTGTCGGCGAGTGCAAACATGGATGCCTGCTTCTCCCGAAATTCTCTTGATGTAATCTGAATGACTGCCATAACTTTTATAATTTACATTGTGTACCAAAATTGGTACACAAATATAATGCCTTTTCCCGAAACCGCCAAACTTTTTGCCAAAAATCAGTCTTACGAGTGCGTTTCCCCTCTCATGTATTGTTAATTCCGTTCACAAAAATGTCTTCCGGTGTCCGGCAAGCAATGACAACCCAAAATATTCCGCATTCGTTTCAAAGCGTTCTAACTTCGCACCACGAATCCGTGGCAGACCTCACTGCCACGGTGCAGTCCGGGCAGGTGCGAGGCAAATGTTTTGCCGTGAGGGTCGCCGAAAGAACTGCCTTGTCAAAGAAATGACTTCTACACATGATTTGGAATCAAGACAACCCGACACGATAGTCATCACTTCGGTCGATACATTGAAAACCGCTTTCCTGCAGTGGACGGAGGAACAGGAACGACAACGCCGTGCAGCCGAAAAGGAGGCCATGCTCGACGAGGAAACCGTCCTGCACCGCCTCGGCAAGAGCCGGGCCACGCTCTGGCGATGGAACATCTCCGGCTATCTCACCCGTTACAAGGTCGGCGGCAAGAACTGCTACAAACTTTCCGACATAGAACGAATAGAGGGAGGACACAAAAGATGAACGTGGAACAACTGACAGCGAGTATCGCACAGCGTGACCCGCTCTTGGCAAACGCAGTCAGCCAAATGGTCGGCTATATTCAGGACAAATGGGCAGCACCATACCCAACCAAAAAGCAGACGGAGACAGTCAATGCCTACTTGCATTCCGTCCATGCGGACGGTGACGGCACGATGAACGAGACGAACATCGCACACCGCAAAATTGCCTCGCAGGAGATAACCATTAACGCAATCCGTGTGCTTGACCATGAACAACTCGACCACTTGCAGGACGTGCTGAACCACATAGCGGAAGACAGAGAGTTTTACATGCCTGAGCGGGAATATGGCTTGGGCAGGTAGCAGACCATTGTAACATCATAATATCATTAGACTATGTACAAGGATAAACAGACGATACATTACTGCACTATTCTTTCAGCCGGGCAGTGGGATTTTCTTTTGGAAGGCAAATTTTCCGCTTTAAGGCAAAAATGCCTGCATCGGCTGATGTCCGATGCGGTGCGGACAAAGACCACTTATAAAATCAAGGGTATTGAAATAGTCTTGGGGGTGGGACAGGTCGCAGCTTCCGACGTGGAACTGGCGGAATACTTGGGCTGCAACCGTAAAACTATCGGCAAACTCATTGACAGCTTTAACAGCCTCGGTATGCTGACCACCCGAGCCAACAACCGAACTTCCATACATACCCTGCATTTTCTGACAGGCTGGTATGTCGGGGGTGTCCTCGTGACCAATCCCCATTATGTCAGACCTTCGGCAACCGACAAAGGACAGACGGGCGATGTGCGGACACCTCTTTCCGTTGATTTGTCATTGGAAGATAGCCAGTGTTCTGTGCCTGACGATAGCCAAAGCGAAACGACAAGTGCGGACAGCATGAGAAGCGGGGAAACCGCTCTTTCTTCTTCCCTTTACTCGCCTATGGCTTCCGGCTGTCAAACTGGCAAGTCGTGCGACAAGGACAAAGCCGACCAATCCTCTATCATAAACAGAGGGGATAGAAGACCGGACGACAACGGGGAAGGAAGCCCCAAAGAGGCGCAGGACGGCACGATTGGCGATGAGGATAGCCCGAGCATAGGGAAGAGAAATTGAAAGGTGCAAAACGCCGAATTTCAAACGAGCCTCGGTTGGCGTGGAGTGAGTGACCGTGCTTGCACCGGTATAGCCCACTATAACTTCTCCGCTGCGCTCCGAAGTTGTGGGCTCTCCCGAGGGGCTGGGCGTTGCCCCGTCCCACTTAGGACGCTGCCCTAAGAACCCGGCAAGGGCGGTCTGCCCTGTGCAACCCGACCAAAGAGTGACCCTCTCTTTGGAAACTCCGCTTAGAGGTTTTCACCCCTAAGAACCCCAAGCAGGAAGTGACCCTCTCCCTGCACCCACCGATTAAGGCGAAGCCCTAATAACCCATTGTGAAACTAAAAAACAAGCGAACTTATGGCACAGAAAACATCTATCAACATAAAGCCTTGTAATGTTGGAAGCAGCAGTCCGCATAACAGGCGGTCAGCGGAATATCTCGCCAATATCCACAAGGAGAAGCTCTACATCCGCACCGACCTCATGGCTAAAAATGAAGCGTGGGTAGCACCTGAACTTGGCGATACGTCATTGGCTGACCGCTACAAGCAGATAGCCGCAATGGTCAAGGAGAAGACAGGCCGGGCAATGCAGACCAAAGACCGAGAACGGGTGAACAAAAAGACAGGCAAGGTGACCATTGTGCGTGGCAGCACCCCACTCAAAGAGGGCGTGGTCGTAATCAAGGAAGACACCACGATGAAGCAGTTGCAGAATTTCTGCGAGGTGTGTAAGCAGCGTTGGGGTATCACAGCATTGCAGATATTCATTCACAGGGACGAGGGGCACTACATCAATCCCGGAGACACTGCCACATGGAAGCCCAACCTGCACGCCCACATCGTATGGGACTGGATGAACCACGACACCGGGAAATCCTGCAAATTGGACGAGAAAGCCATGAGCGAAATGCAGACACTATTAGCCGAGTGTTTGGAAATGGAAAGGGGCACTTCAAAGAAGCTGACGGGTAAGGAGCATCTGGAGCGGAACGACTATATCCTTGCCAAGCAGAAGCAGGAAGCCGAGCAAGTCAAAGCAGAAAGGGAAGCCGCCCTCGCAGCCAAAAAGAAAGCCGAAGCGGAAAGGCTCACCATTGAGGGAGAGAACAAGGAAAAAGAGCAGTACGGTCTTTCACTCGACAACGAGATTGCCGACAAGGAAAAGCAACTCAAAGACGAGCGCAAGGCGAAAATGGACAGCATTTTGGATAGTGTCGGCAGCATTGTAGGAGTTGGCAAATCCGCAGCCGTTGAAAAGGAAAACGCCAAGCTGAAAGCCGAGAACGAGCGCATCAGAAAAGCCTTTCCCAATGCCGTAAAAAACAAGGTGGAGGAACTGACAAAAGTATTAGCCTCGGAAAAACAGGAAGCCGAAACCGAGCGTGACAGGGCGTTGGCACTGAATCGCTCGCTTACTATGGAACGGGATAAGGCAGTAAGGCAGCTTCAGGAACAGAAGGACGGCGAGCGGCAGCGCATCAGCCAAGCGGTACTTGAAGCCACTGAGGAAAAAGACAAGACTATCCGCTTGCTGCAAGGTGCGTTAAAAAACAGCAAAAGGATTTTGAACCTCATAGCCGACATGCTGTATCATGCGAGCGAGGTATTCAAACGGGCTGTCATGGCGATTATCCATTTCGGAACGGAGCGGCACAAGTCAATCTTTGCCCCGTCCGAAGCCGCCGACATTAAAAGCGTCATGCAGGAATACGGCGAAACGCCCGAACAACAAAAATCAATCGGCGAATGGCTGTGCGACTATGCGGAAAGCCGACAGTCTTTTGACGAAACAAAACATCGGCAAACCCGAAACGAGGTTGCCGATGTAGCGTATGGGGCGTATGACTGGAAAATTCGGAAAGAGAGCGATAGCCTACAAAGATAGTGGGTGACATTTGAAAAAATAGAAGCCCTCCAATTCGAGCATTTTGCGTTTCGCTTCAAGCCCGCCGCCATAGCCTGTCAAAGAACGGTTGCTGCCAATGACACGATGACAGGGTACAAAGATTGACATCGCATTTGCGCCGTTGGCATTGGCAACAGCACGGACAGCCTTCGGCATTCCGATTCGCCGGGCCATTTCACCGTAGGAAACCGTCGTTCCGAAAGGGATGTTCAGCAATTCGTTCCAAACCGTTTTCTGGAAATCCGTACCCACGAACAACAGCGGCACATCGAACATTTTGCGCCTTCCTATAAAGTACTCGTCAAGTTGAAGTATGGCTTTTTCGATCACATCCGATGTCCCCTCCTCGAACTCCGCATACAATATCCGCTTCAACCGTCTATCCACATGCTCATGATGTTTTTCTACCTGCCAGTCACACAGGCAGAGTTTATCTCTGAATGAGCCAAGCAACAGCACGCCACAAGGGGATAAGTACGGTTTGACTATGATTTTATTTTTAACTTTCATCGTTTTTTTCGTTTGTTACTTGCTTTTCTTGGGGTGCATAATCTTTCAGACCTTCCACTGCTCCGGCAGACACCGCCCAAAGGTAGATACACGCCACGCTGCCATACGGTGAATAGCGGCGGCGGTATTTCTCAAACAGCTTGCGGGTGATTTTGCGGTGGTGGTACAGCATCCGCAACCCTCTGCATAGCCAAATCCCGAAACTAAGAATATCGGGGCGTTGCAGGGAGTGGAGCATCATCATTTCCGCAGTCCATATTCCGATGCCGTCCAAAGCCGACAGCCGATTACAGACTTCCGCATCAGCCATGCCGTGCAACTCCTTGATGTCAAACTCTCCACTGATGATTTTACGTGCCGCACTTTGGATGTAATCTGCTTTCCTGAACGTAATCCCGAAGCGTTGCAGTTCTTCCCGTGGAATGGAGGCGATTGCTGCCGGGGTTATCGTTCCGAAGTGGGTGAGCAACTTTTGCCAAATCGTTTCATGTGCCCTTGTTGAAATCTGCTGCCCGACAATGGAATGAACAAGCGCAGCGAAAAGGTCGGGAATGACCCGCCTTTTCACCATGCCAACCTTGTCTATGACTTCCGCCAGTCGTTTATCTTTGCTTTTCAGGTAAGACAGTTCCTTTTCTCCGTATTGGAAATACTTTTCCATGTCATTTTACATTCAGAAAAGCGTTGGAATCTTTCGGGGCTTGTTCCCGTTTGTTCATTGTATATTCACGGATAACCGCTGCCACTGAAATCTTATATTTCTCGAAAAGCGTGTCATGTCCTTTCTTTTGGCTGTTGCGGTGATTGATTTGATTACGCCAACCTGCCGCCGCTTCTTCGCTTTCCCATACTGAAAGGCTTAACAGCTTGCCCTCTTCATTCAGGCTTGCGAAGCGTTCCACGCTGATGAACCCCGGCATTTTCGCCAGTTCGGATTTCAGTGCAGCACCCAGACTAAGATATTCCTCCTTCCCTTCTTTTTTTGGGGTTACTTCAAACAATACGGCTACTTTGGAAGATTTGGGCCCGGCGGTCTTAGCGGTCAGCCCGTTCAACTCCTCAAGGCTCATCGTTTCGTTGTACATGCCCGCGCATACCGTATAACGCATTCCGGGAATAGGATATATGTAAGAAATTTTGCGTACCCTTTCTGTTGTTCCCGGCTTGGGCCATACGAACTCTATCCAGCCGCCACCCTGCAAGGCGACTTCACAAAGGCGGATTCCGTAATGGTCTTTATTCCAGTCCAGATGTTCACGGATATTTCCGCCGGTCCTTTCAGGGAAACGGGGATTTGAAACTACAAGGCTTTTCTCCACGTCGATGATGAAAATATAATCGTCTCCCGTGTTGAACTCCGATACAGGGTCGCTTAGGATCTTCAGCCCTGCCTCTCCTTGTTGTTTTAGAATTTCTGCCGCCTTGTGTACGTTCTCTATGACCTGCTGCGGCGTTACGTTTTCTTTTGTTTCCATATTACTGTTGCTTTTACAAAATACATTTAGACTTCCGACAGTCAGGACGACTGTCAATAATAACGCTTTCATTTTCATGATTTTATTTTCCAATATTGAGATTACTCCAGAAGCGGGAGCCCAAGTCTGCCGCTGCTTCTCTGGCATCGGAAGCAATACTTTCCGCTACTTTCTCATGCAAAGGCTGGGATTCGATAAAATGAGCCGTATCTTCATATATATGCCTGTAACTGTCTAACAGGCGTGTCGCAACCGAGCTGTAAAGCTCGAAAAGAATTTCATTATGGGCTGCTTTAGCTACTGAAACATGGAACTTTATGTCTGCTTCAATACACTCTGCCAATGTTCCGGCTTCTGCCGCAGCTTTGCGTGCCGCAAGATATTCCATCATTTCTTCCACATCCTGCGCAGTATGGCGTTGCGCAGCCCTTTCTGCGATGGCAGATTCCAAAATGTTCCTTACTTCATACAATTCTTTTATATCCGCACGTTTCAGGCGTTGTTCCAAAGGTTCTTGGGATAATGACGGGGTTGTGATAAAAGTCCCTTTCCCTTGCTGTACTTTCAGATACCCCATGTTCTCCAGTTTCTTCACCGCCTCACGGATAGAAGAACGTCCCACGCCGAATTCCTTCATGAGTTCGGCTTCTATCGGAAGTTTGTCCCCTTCTTTCAGTTCACCGTCGATGATTTGTTTCTGCACCTGTTCCGCCACCTCATCTGCCAAAGACCGCCTTTGAATGATTGTTCTTTTTTCCATTGCTATTATATTATTTATATTATCATATCATGATATCATCTGATGATTATGCAAAGATATGGCTTTCGTGTTTTACGTGCAAGTTTTTGCTTGATTTTAGCCGGGCATATTGGCCTTACAAGAAATATTGTGACATTATAGTGACATATTTAGAATTTTACTTATCTGTAAATGTTCAAAATACAATATTTATATATTTGATTAATAATAAATTATAAAATAAAATCAATCAGCTATATATTAGTAACCTAATACCCCACTCGCCTTTCGGCGGCGGGATGAGTGCCACTTAAAACAGCAAGCTGAGCACGGGAAAATGTCTGTCGGGATTGGACAGGATACGGAAGATTATATCTCTCATGTAGCCGACTATGACACCTGCATTTTACGCATAATTCCGCAAAAGAACAGGTCTGGACTTTAATCCAGTTATTATTTCGAGGGACTTCTGCTTTAGGAGCAAAAGTGCATCAAAGATACACTAGTGTCATCTAAACGAAAAATCGTCGCCAAAACATACAAAATTATTCGGCAGAACATTATACATTCCCAAGCCGTGTCTGTTAGATATGATTCTGATTTTGTCTCCCCTTTTTTCGAACATAGTTCACCTGGCTATAGTCAAACTCGCTACGGAACCAAACTGTGAATGTCCAATGCGCATACCACATCTACTTCTACTAAGATTGGCTCATGTTATGACAGACTTCTATCATGGGTTTTGGTAAACAAGGTTTCTGCGACTGGATAATCCCTGCAATAAATGCATTTTGAGAACCCGGCAAACACTGAAGCGACATCTGGCAGAGTTAGTTAATGCATCTGCACAATATGTTCAAATCAACATTGTTTGAAATTCATCCCAGTACTTTGCTAAAACTGGCAGCAGCGTATTAGGAACAGATGAAAAGTCTGATTAAATCTGGACAATTTTATATTTTTAAGACTTTGCCTGAAGTATTTTCATTACCGTTTTCTCATTCACCGTATCCGCTGTAGAAATACGATGCGGACACAATCCAAACTTCGTAAGTATTCGGTCTTTGAGGGCATCACGCGATTGCTGGGATTCGCTTTCTTTATGGAAATGCCAACCGTCAACTTCTATTGCTTGAAGCGGACGCTTGGTGAGAGAGTTGTAAATCAAGAAGTCTACGTGTGAGAAAGGACTTTCGGCAAAAGTTTTTTCCTGTTCATCCAACACGCCCCAGTCTGCAATTAATCTTGACAGGGGATAGTGGCACAAAACTTCTGTGTTTGCCAATTCCAAATGAGCTATACCTTTGAGCAACATATTATACACAAGATGTTCAGACAGGTATCCGGATGCAACCGGATGAGCCTGCTCGTATGCCAAACGTTCTGCCGTATATTGCTTGTACAACAAATCAAAAACAGAATGGAGCTTGCTCTCCTTCACTTCAAAATTGTTGTACTGGATGTAGGCAATGAGTTGGGCTATGTTTGTGTCCTGCGGCATATCGTTGCCATTGGTCACTATGCACAAATGGGTTTTGGCTCGTGAGATGGCCACATTGAGCAGGTTGGGGTCATCGGAGAACTCTGTCGGAGCGTTATCAACCATGCTCATGATGATTGTGTCACACTCACGTCCCTGATACTTATGCACCGTGCTGGCAATGTCTGACCCAATGACTTTATTGATTTCCTCTGCTTGTGAGCGATAAGGAGTGATGATGCCCACAGTGCCCATATCCGCATATTCTGGCATCACTTCTTGGGTTATCACGTCAATCTCACGCTGGTTGAAATGCCCACGGGCATGATTCCCTTTGATTGTCCGCACCACCTGTAACACCTTGTCCTCGCCTTTGTCTGTCGTCATGGACACCAGTTCACCGTCATAGAATTTTTGATTGCAGAACTCGATTATTTTCGGATGGCAACGATAATGCTCACGGAGCAGCGTAACCGGCGCGTCCTTGAACACCTCCACACAAGATTGCAAGAAACTGTGTGTGGCGGCATTGTACTTGTCATCCACGTTGTATGTAGACAGGATAGCGTCCAATGCCTGAGCTTCTTCCCTGCTGACCACGTTAGGAAGCTGTTTGTCATCACCCACGATTACGGCATTCATGGCACAAGACAACGCCAACGCACCTGTCTTTATGTCCACCTGTGATGCCTCGTCCATAATCACATAGTCAAAAACCATATCCTTGCTGATGCAACTTTTGGCGGAATAGGTAGTGCTGAGCACGACCGGATATTCTTTCAAAAACTCCTCGGTTTTCGGCTTAATGTCTTTGGTGGTGAATCGTATCCTCTCTGAGGCTCGATAGCGTTTTGCCATCTTACTTTTCAACACCAAGAGAGATGCGGAACGCAATTCTGCCGTACACCGTTTGATGTCGATGGATTGCAGCGTTGTGACAATAGCATCCAACTCTTGCTCTATTTCAGTCTTACGGGAAAAATAATAGGCAGATTCCAAACCCGTAACCACATCCGACGGCTTGCCTCCGAGAAACGAGAATATCCTCATACCCAATAAAAAAGTCCACTTCAGCCGAAACCAGATGTCAGCTTTGGGGCTGTTCTCTATCTTCAGTTGATAAAGATTGAGCAGTTTCATCAGTTTGGAAGAACGTTTGTCGTTCAGCCACTCATTGTCGGAAGATTCCAGTTGAAGCATGTCATTATACTTCGTTTCTTTCAGCAATGCGTCGTATTCTGCCTTCAACTGGGCTTGGCGTGTCTGGGCATCAAATCCTTGGGTCACGGTATGAAGCGAGTTTTGTGCTTGTTGTCTAGCAGGCTCTTCTTTTATCGCCCAACCGCTCATATCCGGATAATCGGGTTGATTGGCGATGAAAGCCTCTTTGTTCTGCACACTGCCCAGTTTCGCCACGATAAAGTCAAGACTTTCCTCTGCAAGTTTTTCCGCCACATTCTCAACGGCTGAATTATTGTTCGACACCACCAACACAGTTTTGTCTGCCAGCAACAGATTGGCAATGATGTTCAGAATGGTCTGTGTCTTGCCTGTACCCGGAGGACCTTGGATGATGCTTGTCTGATGCATCAATGCAGCTTCCACGGCAGCCTTTTGGCTTGCATTGCAACCGAAAGGAAAAAATACCTGTTTAGGCTCACGATAGACTGCCAACTTCGTCTTGTCGCCAAGATATTGTGCCAAAGGCACGTTGCCGCGCTTCAAGTCCACCAAGTCATACTGTTTGGACAAAATATTCTCGTCATCTTCGGTGGTCAGACCCGTTTCTGCGGCCAATTTCCGCAGATAATCCCAGGTGGAACCTCCATTTTTATCAAGTGGTGTACGGGTTACATACACATCATTTTCGTCAAAGTTTTCAGAATAACCGTTGGCATAAGTCACTCGGTAAAAAGTATGCCGGCCATCGGTGAAGCGAAGCAACTCGCTTACATCTGTTATATGCTTATTCCTGACATACAGTCCCTTTTCACCCATATCTATCGCTTCCGGATGCGTGAGATAAAGCAGTCTGGAGTGATTATAATTAAACACACGGGGCGAGGACAAGAACCGCACCATCCAAAGGCCGTTTTTGTTCTCGCTTATCGAAGCGACTTGTTCGGTGATGAACATTCGCTTGTCATCGCGTCGCTCCAAATCTACAATCATACACTGCTTTGCGTCCATACTATCACGGATTTATTTGTTGCCAACTGCGCCAAAATCGGCCAGCATACCTGAACCTAATCCTTTAATATGACCTTTATACCAAGATGCAAGACCTCGGAAACTTTTTCTATGAAAGCCTTTTTCATTGGATTGTTGCTGTGAGTTATTAGCAGCCATCCTCCACCCAAATCCCGCTGGCTTCGGCCATATTTGGCATCCCTTCGATTTGAAATCACTGGAACTTTACAAAACTTCAAGTTATACTCTTCTACCACTTGGCGCACTTTTGCAACCCCGATTTTCTGCACGACCGCAACCAGCGTTTCTGCGGCAGTCTTTTCAGAGATGACAGTTCCATCCGGAAATTCCACAGACAGATCTCTTGCCGGACCTCGCTCTATCTTTCCCTCTGAACTTGAGAGGTGATTCCGATGAGTTACCTCCGGATCAAGCACCATTTCCTTGGCATCGGTTAATTCCGCTGCAAAATTACGCTTACGGCTCAAATGAACGCTCAATGGTTGTCCGGGCACATAATCCACTACCAACACCAACTCCCGCTTTACGGGCTGCAATGCTGGCTCAATGGTCTTGCTCAACACCGGAAGAATTTCTTTCTTGATGATGTTTTCTTCCAATTCATTGGCCTTCTTTTCAAGGTTCTCATCTACTGGAAGCCCTTCTTTGCGAAGGGTTTCCATGGCTTCGTATAGTTTGCTTAATCTGGACATATTTAAATTATTAACATAGTGTATAATCTTTATGAGTACTAATCTCATTCACTCTCTATTTCCTTATATATTTTGTATTCAAATTCTAACAAATGGTTTATGTCTTCATCTCTTCTCACCACTCTTGTAACTCTAAGTGCAGCAAATTTATGATTGCGATTCTCCAACAGCACAATTTCCCCAACGTTAACAGACTTAGCCCGTGAACTAAAATCAAAATTAATAAACTCGTTAGGAGACGGAAATTCAGTATAATTAGGATTATATCCCAATCTATATATGTAATCTCTATAACAATGAATAGAATTATGCCCACATTCACTCCAATGAGTAACAAATATATAATCACCTTCCCCTATAGTATATGAACCACTATTCCTCTTATAGTCAAAGGATGCTTTCCCTTCAAAAACAGGGTTTTGGAATTCTATTTGTTCTATACTAAGTTTTGTTGTAATCTGGTCTGATATTATTGATGAAATAAACGGATTACTCCCAAGTGGCGGCTTTTTCTTTATATCCTCATCATAAATACGTTCTAGAAGTTCTTGATAGTTATCATAATACTGACCATTATCAAAATCTACATACTTTAATCCTGAAAGAAATGTTGGAAGTTTACGTACTTGGAAATTTCTTTTGATTACTGGAATAATAAATCGTTTATCATCATTATCCATCATTTCTGCTGCTAAGATTCGTTTTTCATATCCGGCCCCTCCTATTCCGCCATTAGCTTTCTCTATATATTTGTCACTACACACGCACAATACAAAATGAGATGTTGTAAGCCCTTGCTCCATAAAGAATGACAAATCGTTACCTAACCTAGCATCCCATTGATCCAGTATTGCATCAATTCCATGATGTCGTAAATCAGATGCGAGTTTTAACACCCAATTTTTATGTTCTTCATTATCCCAGGCATAGGATATAAATGCTTTCTTAATCTCTGATTCCATGTTTAGTAATTATTCGATTATAATTGATATCATCCAAGATTGCTAATCTCAAAATTTTAAGACATAACTATTTTATTAAATTACTTATATCATAATCAAACTCTTGTAATTTCAGCGCACTATCAATGACGAAATCAATACAAAATCGACAATCACTCGCTCGCAAATTGAATCTGCTTTCATAGTAGTCTTTTGGCATTGAACGATATTCACGACCACCATTGCCCCAATAAACATTTGTTTCTGGAGTAATGTATTCAAAAAAGGCATATTTTCGGTAATCAATACCAAGAGCAGTAATTTTCAATATCTCACGTATCCGATTAGTTGTTTCCGTAACATCACGAAACCATCGTTCGCCAAATTTTTCATCATGTCCAATAAGTTTTTGATACTCGCTACCTATTTTTCTGCCTACATCAGTTATGCTATTTATATGATACTTTCCTCTTTTACTATCTTCATAAGATGATAACAATTCCATAAATGCTATTTTAGCATTCACCATACAATTGTAGAGATCATTTTTTACAAGATATTCTTCTGCCGCATCAATGTATGTTTTTACTTCGTTATATGAAATTAAAGATGATACAGATACTGATGAAAAATCCAGCCCAAATTGTATTTTCGTATTCTGACTTAAAAAATCAGCCATAGTTATACGACTTATTTCAACATCACTCTTAGAAGGGAATAATCCTTTATGTTTTATGTTAACACGCCTTTCCTTAAGAATGCGCATTGATTCCTTAAGTGTTAATTCTGGAATTTTGTTCCAGTAATCCATAAATACATTTTCTCCTTTCATTCCTTTATTTTCCGCAACCAAAAGAAGAAACATCTCCGCACAATCATGAAATGACAGAATCGAAAAGCCTGCAACCATATCAACTTGCATTGACTGTTGCGCGCCGAGATTGTACAAGTACTTAATAATTGCCAATCTCCTGATAATTATTTCTTTATCAAGATTACTCATATATTTATGATTCGTATTGTTCCCGTGTTATAGATGTTTGAGGATCGACTATTAACACTTCATCGTAAGTAAGATTATAAAGATGATAAATTAACAAGTCAATTTGTTGTTCTAATGCAGTTATGTCTGTGTCCACTGCTAAACGTTTAGCATTGAATATAGAACTGACTAAATTATCTATTTCCAAAAAATTTATATTCACTGGTACACACATACATGAGAGATAAGGTGCTGTAAATGGCAAATAATTACCAGACATTCTCAATCCCTCGAAATAGCACTCATATATATAATTAAATAATTTACTATGTATCCATCCCATTAACTTTAAAGGACTAACTTTTATGCTATGCAGACAATTGGTATTGATTGATGCATATTCACCTTTCTCGTCAAAAAAGCCTTCAAGACGGAGTGACATTTTTGCAATTATAATTTTGGGACTATTATAAAGATTATATCGATTTATCCCTAATATTTTTGCATTATTGGGTAGCATTGGGTATAAATACTGTTCTCCTTTGTCAGTCAAAGTGCGAGCTCCCCAAAAGTTACAATACGGATCTATCGTTCCTGTATTGATAAGTTTGAGTCCTATTTTTTCATCATTATATAATGAATTGTGAAACTCGTCTGCTTCAGAAGCAGTAGATGTTGCATTGATCTTACAAACATCTAAAATTGATTTACTTTTAAGAAGAATTTTTTTGGTTAATTTATACTTGGTGCTAAGTATGAACCCCCAATTGTTTTCTGGTAATTCAGATAGTTGCGAAGAATTGAATTTATGCTCAATTTTATATTTGTCAATAGCTATAAACTCATAAGTTTTAGTATCAGAAGATTTGCGAATAATACTAACAACTGGATATGTATCAGCATCAAAAACACTATCCCTTGAAACGTCTAACACAGTTGTTATTTTTGCATTAGTCATCAAGTAAGCACGTAACGTTTTGCCGTAATTGGCTGAAAGATATTTGTTAGGAGTTATAAAAGATAATGTACCACCATCACATAATAAGTTTAGGCCTTTTTCAAAGAAATAAACATACATATCTACCGTACCTTTTGAAGTTTGGAAAAGACTTTTTAAGTACTTGTAATTTGTATTACCGAGCGATTTTTTCAAATCTATAGCACTTATATACGGCGGATTACCAATCACAATATCGAATCCTTCTTTTACGTTAAACATCCATTCAGGATCGAAATATGGTGAAGAGGCATTTTGGTTGAACATGTCCCAAGCAGCCAATTGCTGAGCTTCAGCATTACCCACAGCACCACAATCTTCCAACATATTAGCTATTTTCAGACGCAAATCGTTTACAATCTGCCGATATTTACGCTTGGTGCGTACAGTCTTTGCCCCGAAGATTTTGTGCTTGGCAATCTTCAATTCACTTTCTTTTGCCTTTATCTCCGCACTATCAAACAAAGATGCATCTTTCTTATCCAATCCTATCAACGTATTGGCTGCCACAAATTTCGCTTCAAGGTTCGGGAGCGGACGAATGCCAAAGTTTTCAACAGGATTATCATTGGATTTCTGGTCAACGACCAATGAAATAAAGAAGCGCAACTTACTAATCTGAATGGCGATAGGCTGTATATCGACACCGTAAATGCAATTTTCAATCAAATAGAGTTTACGGGCATAATCTGGGCGGTTGACACTTTCATCAAAACTACGCTCGATGTCCGCAATGATTTCCCGGCGTTCATCAGAAGATGCCGTGCGATAGGCATCCGATGTTTCATCAATAGCCTTATTGAGCATCATCTCCTTCCATTGCGTATTATCGGGGTCAATACGGCTAAGAATATGCACCATCTGTTGCAGCATACCCATAGGGAAAGCTCCAGAACCACAGGCCGGGTCAAGAACTTTGCAGTTATAGAGCGATTGCATGATTTGTTTTCGCTGCTCTTCGGTAAAGTTAACAACCTCGTCTGTATATTGCATCAATTGACGGTATTGAGTTTCAAGGTCATCACCCACGGTGCGTTTGAGGTGAGCAACCAGACTTTCGTCCACCATATATTGCACAATCTCCCGAGGGGTATAGAACGAGCCGGTCTGTTTTCTGGCTGTAGTCTGCGTCTCTGGATTGTAGGATGCAAGCAGGTTTTCGAACACTTTGCCCAACAATTCCGGGTCAAGTGATACCTCCTTGTCGAATGGTGTATTTTCCTCTACGGTAAAATTGTAACGTTTCAGTATATCAATTATTCCTCGGGCTGAAACTTTCTTCTTTTTCTTGTCTCCGTACCATTCCGACAGGTCTATATTCTTGCCGACCTCCTCGCCAAAGAAAAGATAATCAGGAACTATCAACGCTTTCTTCACTGCTTCTCGGTCACTAAAGCCATCATAATACAAATCCTTGTCTTTCTCATCCAAACAATCGAACAGTCCTCCGTTCAAGAACGGAACCGTCTTGTTCGCTAAATCGACAAACAACTGCGGGTTCTTAAAATAGTACTCATAGCGCATCAGCTTGTTGTTATCATAATCCCCACGGCCTTTTCTGAAATGCCTCTCTGAAAGCTCTTTACTTCCTTCCGGCGTAATAGGACTATTGAGCATGGCAAAGAAGAGATTCTGTAAGATGGCTTTGTAATACTTGCTTTCATCGGATTTATAAAACAAATCAACTTTTGCATGCGGATTAAAGCTCGCTATCAGATTGTCTGCAATATATTTTTCGTCAAAAAACTCGTCAGGCACAAGGTGGCGTTGCTTCAGGAACCAAACAAAAATCAAGCGGGTAATCAGGCGGATGGCACTCTCATTGTTAAACTTATCATCATCCGTCTTGTCGTTAAGGTCATTGGGGAAACGTATGATTTTAATGGCCCAAGCATACCAATCGCTCAACTCCTGATAGAATTCCTTTGTAAGCACCTCGACAGAGAAACGACTGCGCAAATCTTCTGCATTGACAACACGGCCTTTTTCATTCAGGTACTTGTTGGGGGTGTAATAGGCAATGCCTTTCCCGAGGAAATAACTATACCGGCGTGGGTTGCTATAATTCCGTGTGATACGAGCCGAGTCATCTTTCACTTCGAGCGTAATCTCAATAAGCGAAAAGCGATAGTTATCGTTATTATCTTCAGGAACAAAGATTACCAAGGCCCTGTCTTCCATTTCGTCGGCCAACATGCGGAACGCTTCTTTTGAAAGCGAAATACGGGCATCATTCTTTGAATTGTGTTTTACCTCGTACACCACCAGGTCAAGAGTATCTGACGAACCCAATTTTATAGCTTGGGTAGTATATTTCATTTTGGTTCTAAACTCCACGGGGGTTGTAGATGACATAAAATCCTCAGGTAAAAAACTGTTTTGTAGAAAGTTGACAAACTCCTGTCGATTATATATTCTGTTAAATTCCATTTTGAGTCTTTTTTTATTGTAATTCTTCACTTAAAATCAATGTCTCTTCACCTTCATCCACCTTGTTTTGGCTATTAATCATACGTGCCAAGTATTCAGAGGAGATTCTCAACGGCAATTTTGCGGCATCTTTGGGAACTAATTGATTGATAAATCTTATCTCATATCCCGACAATGCATCAGCCTTAATGACCTGAACCAAATCAGACAAATAATCCTTAGGCAGTAACTGATTTTTCATCAAGACTTTTACTTTGGCCAAGGCATTTATCAACTCTTTCTCATTTCGCTCTGTTACATCGCTGCTGAATAAAGAGGCTTTCACCTTTTGATACACAGCATCGAAATCACGAGTGAAATCAACAGGTTGTTCACTTTTATCTGCATCAAAAAGCGAAATCGCCTCTTCGGCTGGAATCATTACCGGACTATTTATCGTATCTCCTATCTTAAATACAAAATCGTCTCCTTTACGCCCGAACATCAATACTCCTTTTCTTGGCTTCTTCATATTACGTGCAGTCCTTGCACGATGTGGAAGCTCCATAGCCTGGTCATACGCATCGGTACCTTTCAGGCTGTTTAGCAATTTACGATAAGGAGTATCCCACGATGCTTCCTCACTACGGGCGAATTCCTTACGGTAACGTTCCTTAAAATAGGCTTGCAAATCTTCTTCCTTGGTAAGAGCCTTTGTATCCTCTCCCATAATGGCGTGAATCATGGCCATCTTAAGCGTAGAAATTTCCTTTGTCCTGGTCTCGGCTTCACCTACGTCTGTCGGAAAATAATTATAAATGTATAGTTTATCAAACACCTTTTTGTTGATACGATTAATACGACCTATACGCTGAATGACACGAGTCGGGTTATAAGGTATATCGTAATTGAAAATCGCTCCGGCACGATGCAAGTTATATCCCTCGGATATGGCATCTGTCGCCACCAATATGTGATAATCGTTCCGTTGCAAGATGGGTTTTAGTCCCGCATCGAAATTGGCGCGAATACAGTCTTTATTGGCCGAAGTGGCATCCGCCGAAGTATATTTCATCACAGGAAGTCCGGCATTCGCAAGAGCTTCGCCCAGGTAATTCACCGTATCAGCAAATTCTGAGAATACAACCAACTTTCTGTTCGGCTCATTCTTCATCTGTTTGCGAACAATGTCAATAAACGAATCCAGCTTAGGGTCAGATTTCACCATATTGTCTTTGCCAAACCACTGCACACGCAAATTCTTCAACAACTGGATATCAGCCTCAACATCGGTCACGAAATCATCCTTCACATATTTCATGTCTATCTCAAAGAATCCTCGATCTTCATATTTCTCGAAAAGTTCCTCAATCTCTTCCGTTCCATCCCCTCCCGACTCATAAAAAGCCTCGACATCCGGCAGATTTCCTTTCTTAAATACCGGAATCTTATGGCGCTTCTCTATCCAACGAAGCAAATGCTCTGAGGATTGGATCATATATCCCAATGATGCCTGAAATGCCGCAACCGAACTCTCAAAACGAGCGACCAATAAATGGCGCATGAAGCTCGATATGTTTGTCTGTCGGCCAAGCAGAAGATTGAACTTGACACCGGTCTTATCTTCAAGTTCCTTTGCCAATTTGTCTTTCAGTTCTTCGCGTATATAAAGGACAGGTGAATAGCGGGCTGCCTTAAAACGATAAACCGAGTCACTGCCTCCTTCTGATTTACTAATTCTGTCAAGAGTAGAAAGGTACAACTCTTTCAGCCCACTCAAATCATATTCCAATTCTTCTGGATCATCCGGTAATACCAGCTGAATATTCTGTTGCTTTAAATTATTGGCATATTCCGGTATATCCTGCAAATCCAACCGCGAACGACGTATGACCAAAGGACTTATAATTGAGCGGATTTTTTTTGCTATGTCATCAACCTCTGCCTTAATCTCATCATCGGTTATCTTTTCAGCCTTTTGTTTCTCACGCAAAGTCTTATACCTGCTCATTAAATCCTTAAATGATGCCCCTAGATTTTCAACGGTTTTAAGCGTAGAACAAGACGGTATCTGGAACAACTTGATCATCGCATAAATGTCCGCCGGTTGATTGTTAAAAGGGGTAGCCGTAAGCAATAACACTTTATTTCCTGAACAAAGATTATGTAACAAGGCATAATCCTGTGTATATTCGTTGCGGAAACGATGAGCCTCGTCTATAATTATCAGGAACTGTTCCCCCTCTTTGGACAACTCTTGATAATATAAAACTGCATCCTCAATTTTCCCCGCACTGAAAACGGTAGCGGTAAATCCGAATTCATCACGATAACCTTCCCACTGCTTATACAAATGCGGAGGACACACAATTATAGTCCGTAATCTCAAATTACGTGCAATGGTAGAAGCTATCACACTTTTGCCTAATCCGACGACATCGGCTATGATAGCTCCATTGTGATTATTCAACGCATTCAGAGCCATTTGTACGGCATCAGTCTGATACCTTAAATTTGAATACTTCCCTTCGGTTATATCATACGGAGTCAATATATTATTGGATGTAGGGATATTGAAGTATTCTTTAAGGACTCTGATATACATTAGATAAGGTGAGTAAATTTTATCGTACCAGATACGAGTCATCACTTTATTATTCCAATCATCCAGAATGTCCTTGCTCACAATCACTACAGAAGTCTCCCACAGCTCATCGAAGAGTCTTTTACCCTCGTCATAATCTTGTTTGTCATTGAAGCGGGCATTCAACTCCAGGCGTCCTTTCAACCCTTGATAGGACAGATTACTTGATCCTGTAATTAAGACACCTGGTAACTCTCCACCCTCATTCACTAAATCGTTATAGGCGAACAAATACATCTTAGAGTGACAAGGTTCAAGTGTTTTACGTATTTCAAGTGTGCCATCCAGAACTTTCCCATAAAACATTTTGAATTGTTCTTGTTTTTCAGCCGTATCCAAAAAATCAGACTCATTAATCAATTTTACAAGCTGTTCATAATATTCTTCTTTTACAGCACCCCGCGAGATTAATCTTTTTCGAATAGCCTCAACCTCACAAATATGACCGGATATTTGTAAATCGACATCCAATCCTACCAATATCCTTATTTGTTTGTTCTTCAGATTATCCGATAACTGTACATAACCGGAAAAATAGAAATAGCCAACCAATATGTCAACCGCATTTGTCTTAGGCAATATGCCATTGATGATGTCTGATAAGAATTTTTCTTTATTTGTAATAAAACTGCTGCTCATAATGTCATGATATAAGGTTATTTCAACGCATCCAAATATGCCAGACCTTTTTCAGTCAATACATACCCCCCTGTCTTTAGCGAGCCTTGGTACTCTATTAAACGCAAAGGATCAGAAGACAGTTGTTTTATGATACGCTCTAATGTTGCCTTTGAAATATCCATCAGTTCCAATAATGCTTTTCTCTTTATATACGGAGACTTGGAGATTTCCAATAAAACAGACAAAGCATTTTTATTTATAGCCTCATTTATAGCCTCATTTATAGCCTCATTTAATGGCTCGCGCGCATTTTCAAACCCCTCCCTGCAAGGAATCTCAATCAAAAAATAGGTTCTGTCCTCATCCGTTTCAATCCTAGCAGGCTCTGAACCGTTCCTTCGTAACTCATCCTGTATCGTAGGAATACCCGTTGCACGACCTTCTGACAACTGAAGTTCTTTCAGGTAGTCACCCAAACGACGATTGCGGTAGCGGCGTGACTTCAGATGTTCGGCTTTATGAATGGCATCCAGACTGATTGAACGGTCCGGTCCTGCATAACTGAGGATGGAAATCTTTTTCGGTTCGATGGTTATCTCTACCGGTTCTTGCTCCTGATAATCTCTATGATAAAGTGCATTAACAACCGCTTCCTCAATGGCCTGATAAGGGTAGTTGAAGAATGTGATTGATTCCGCCTTGTCTTTAGGTTTGATAATTCGCTTTTTGATTACATTCGTCCGGATATAGTCCAAAGTCTGTTTGATCATTTCCGGAACAGGCCCTACTATCTTGGGAACTTCTATCATGTTGTTTGATTCTCAATGCACCCTTCCGGGAATATGACAATGTCCACCTGTGTTGTAGGAAAGAATTTCGCCGGATTCTTGCTGAACATCATCGCCGCCACATTTTTAAGTGTTTGATGCTCGGTCGGCCCAGTCAACAAGTCCATCTGACCCAATATTTCTACAAATGGTTTGCTTTCAAAGTCATTTGCCAAACGACTGCCTACTGTCTGAAGATAATCCAATACCAACGCCGGAGAGATATCCGAAATCTCAATCCGCTCATTTCCTCTTTCATCAAAAGGCGTTCTATTAGCCATCTCCCTGAGTTCGTCAAGCACCTCGCCTTTTGCCTCAATGGTACTTGTTCCGCTGCGGATATACCATTTGCTTGGAGATTGTTTTGCCGTAACTCGCTCTCTTACATTATACGGGCGGTTAACCCCGGCAGGAGCCCATATCACAAGAACACTCTTCCCATCAACTTCTTGCACATCAATACGAGGCATATAGTAAGGTTCTATCTTGTTATTGTACCCAACCATGTCCTTCTGTATATCGTTCAATGCCTCAATAGGCACACCTGTAACCGGTCTTTTGGCAATTCCTGTCCGTTCCTCTTCCTCTATCCCCACCACGATATATCCACCGCCAATGTTGTCAAAATCATTGGCAAAAGCACAGATTGTCCGATAGATTTTATCAGGATTCCATCCTTTCTTAAACTCAATGCGGTTGGATTCTATCTTGCGCTTGTTAAGCAAGTCTTCTATGTTAATTGGTATTGCCATGCTATTGGAGATAGGTTGAATTATTTTTCTTTTCTACATAAAGCAACTCCCTCACATCCACATTCAGGACTTCAGCGATGCGAAACAATGTTTCGAGATCTGGCTGCGATGTGTTTGTACACCAACGAGACACAGAACAAGTATTTTTACCAATCTGCTCGGACAGCCATTTTGCCGTCCTGTTTTGTTCAACAAGTACTACCTTTATTCTATTTAGTTGCTTCATACAGAAAAGACTTATAGTTTGATGCAAATGTACAAAATTTGATTGCAAAAACACATATAAATGCAGGAGTTTTTTCCGAAGTATTTTGATTTATAACACAACAGCTAAATTTTGAAGATTAAAGTATGTTGAATATGTTTTTCTACGCAAAATATTGCTTTTTATATGACCGTGATTTTTAGCGAAAGCTCGTTAGGATAACAAAGAGGATTACACTTTCCACCAAATCTTTTTCGCCATTTTGTCAATATCCACCGAATTTTCCACTCGCAGACTGATATTTGAGTGATGTTTCATGAAAAGCGATATGAGAATAGAATTTATTTGCTAATTTTGCATCGGTTTAGAGACAATACAAACACGAACAATGCGTAGATACAGAATGGACATATTATCGATAGCAACAGCAATTCAGAGCAATAAACGCACTGAATTTGTGTCGTGTGTCCATGTTTCACGCATTGAACCTCGTATTACAAATACTTTCCAACGAACATAACAAGTACAATATTGTACTTTGAATGAGAATATAAGCCGAATAGTTGGAGAGTCTTTATAAACTTTCCAACTATTTTGTTTTATGCCCATTTGTGACAGTCGCCTTTGTGATACTCTTCTGTCATTTCCGTCTGATGGGCTATTGGCAACCAAATTATTAACATGCAGTGATGCACATAAATTGAGAGAAATGAATTTTAAATTTGATGGCAACAAGGTGTTCTTTACATCTGACACCCATTTTTATCATGGGAATATCATCCGTTTCTGCAACAGACCATTCAAGGATGTAGATATGATGAATGAAACCATTATATCCAACTGGAATAATACAGTCGGACAAGATGATATTGTTTTTCACTTGGGAGATTTTTGTCTTGGAGGTTCTGCAGAGTGGACAAAAATGCTTGACCGATTGAATGGCAGGATATATCTGATTATGGGCAACCACGATTTGAAGAATATACGCCAAGGTTACATTGACAAGTTTGAGCATGTTGCAATGCAGACGCATATAGAGGTAGGCAAACAGAAGATTTATTTGAACCATTACCCTTTTCTATGCTTTGATGGTGGATATAAAGATGTGTGGCAACTGTTCGGACATGTTCACACGAGAAAGAACAATACGGGAATTGATGCAGCCCGGCTTCAATACCTCTACCCGACACAGTACGATGTCGGGGTTGACAACAATAACTTTACACCGGTATCATTTGAACAAGTCAAGAGAATAATAACCAAACAAATTGAGAAAGGAGGACAGTAGAATGAAGATACAATATATGAGCGACCTACATTTGGAATTCTGTGATAACAGCAGGTGGATGAAACATAATGAATTGCCGGTAACAGGCGATATTTTGGTACTTGCCGGAGATATATTCTATTTGAAAAACAAGATTGCACCTCTAAGTAATTTCTGGAAATGGGCTTCAGCGAATTATCGTCAGGTGCTCATTGTACCCGGGAACCATGAGTATTACAATTATTGTGATGTAATGGATAATGGATTGCAATGGAATTGGATGTTCAAGAACAATATAGGATATTATCAAAATCAGGTAGTGAGGATTGATGGCACCGACTTTATCATGAGTACTTTATGGTCTCAAATTTCTCCTTCCGACGAATATTTTGTATGGAAGGGTATGAATGATTTCCGGCAGATAATGTATAATGGCAAACTGCTCCAAACAGAGGAGTTTAACCAAATGCATAACTTTTGTTTGGATTTCATAAAGCGAAGTCTGGCAGAAAGCACAGCAGAACACATTGTAGTGGTAACACATCATCTTCCCACATTGGAGGTTGTTGCTCCTCACCATAGAGGTTCTGTGCTGAACAGTGCATTTGCTACTGATTTGAGCAAACTCATAGCAGGCAGTCGTATTGATGCGTGGATTTACGGGCATTCACACACAAATATTGATGCTGAAATTAACGGGACAAAAGTCATTTGCAATCAGATGGGATATGTATTTGACAACGAACATATCAGCAATGGTTTTAATCCGGGCAAGTGCTTAATCTTGTGACAAGCAGATTCATCTAACACGCTCTAAGGCCTCAATGTATCATATAGTTAATAGAAAAGCACCTATTTCAATATTATATGATACGTTGGGGCTTAATATTTTCAGTTAGTCACACGAAAAAAATCTTGCTTGTCAAAGGAAAGTTACCTTTACTTTATCCTTGTACTCATATATACGCCTAATAAAGTAAAGTCAGAACAAAGGGAAGAAAAGAGATGGCTTCGCCAAGCAGACCAACCGATTTACCTAAGTCCACACACGACACAACCTATTTTTCTTTTGGCTGCAAAAATATTCGTGACTGCATCTTGTTTTTAGTTGACTTCAGTTGGTGAAATTACCACTTATTTCGTATCTTCGCACCAGATAGAAAACAGGTGGACTTCGGACGGGGAAACGGCAGTTTTCCCGTTGGTTCCGATTCAAGAGAAAAGAATGGCAAAAAGGGCGGTTTTGGGCCTGAAAAACAAGTGAAAAATGGCTTTTCTACCGTTTAAACGCCAATTCTTTTGTTTTCAAGCAGTTCGATATGCTCAATCGGGAAAATGATATATCGCAATTAATTGTAACGAATTAGAACCAACTATAATGAAGCCGCTGATTTTCAGTGGATTTTTATTTGTCTAAAATCCGGCTATATGCAGTCGGATATAGTTGTCCGCCATATTTTTCTACCGTATTTCTACTGCGAAACTTTTTCGGGATTTGCCCCGATGTTACGATGACGCAGTAGTTGACGTGTGTTGACAATGGTTTACGTGTGTTGACACAAAAGAGGAGAAATAAAGAGATTTGAACTCAAAATATATTAGGAAAATATGGAAGTAAGAAAGCATACAAGGACTGTAAAAAATCGCTATTCTCACATCATTTGCACTTCCCGCATACCCCCTTTATCAGCACCTCGCATTCTTCCTGCTCGAAACCTGCCGGCAAGACGTATTCCTGTAACGGAATCTCCTTGAAGCAAGTCACCGCATGGCACATCTTGCAATAAAAATGGATATGACTATGGCTTTGCGCTGTATTCAATGCGTATTTCACCGTCGTGCTGTCGATGGTAATGCGATGAATCACACCCTTTTCCAACAGTGTTTGTATTGTTCGGTAAAATGTAATCCGGTCATACATATCTCCCATTTCGACCTCGATGTCGCTTTCCGTCAGGGGAATTTGCTTGTCCAACAAGATGTTGATAATTGATATGCGCTGGGCGCTTTTCTTAAGCCCTTTCTCTCTTAATATATCTATTGCACTCATCTGTCCTAATTTGATTGAGATTGCAAAGATACCTAATTATCTGCAAGACAAAAGCACGTGATACCGACAATTAGGTATTTTGATGTGTTTTAAACAGATGAAACAAAGTGTTAATATGAAACATTGTTGCTTTTATGATAAAATGCAGTATATTTACGGCGATTTTCAATAAACAAGTAAAAATGAGAGTAAAGGCAAAAAGCAGAATCGTAGTAGCATGGCTGTTGTTCATGACGCTCATGCCCCTCTTTGTGGTGAAGGCTGTCCATCATCACGGAGAAAGTGAGACTGTTGTTTGCCAATCTTCTGACGGGGAGCACTCCCACAATCCTTGCGACCAATGCCCCGTCTGCCAGTTCGCTCTTTCTCCGTTTGCCCAGGCTGAAGCCTTTCATGCCGAGATAATCGTTTCGGTTTCCGATTACAAATCCGTTTATCGGGTACAGAGCATAAGCTGGCGGCTTATTCGCTCGCATCACCTGTGCGCTCCTCCCGTTTTGTCCGCACTGTTATAATAAGTGATGTGGTAGAAAGTGCCCTTTGCTTATGAATAATCCGCATATGCCCTGTCCGGATGCCGGGTGAGGCATATCCTATTCCCACAAATAATCTGAAAGATATTGATGAAAAAGATCGTTACAATCCTTGTGACATTCTTGTTCGTCGTCCACACTCATGCCCAACGGCAAGACACCGTTCCGGACATGACAAGGGATGGTGCGACATTGAATGAAGTGGTCATCATGGGCAATAACAGCCGCAAAGACATGCTGATGAAATCTTCGCAGAGCCTGGTGCGCATCGACAAATCGGAGATAGTATCCTCGCTCTCGGGTAGCCTGATGCAGAGCCTTAGCTCTATACCGGGAGTAAAAGCGATAAACATCGGCTCCAGCCAGTCCAAACCCGCCATACGTGGATTGGGGTTCAATCGTATGGCGGTGACCGAGAACGGCATCAAGCACGAGGGACAGCAGTGGGGCGAAGAGCACGGGCTGGAGATAGACCAGTTTGCGGTAGACTGTGTGGAGATTATCAAAGGTCCCGCTGCGCTGCTTTATGGTTCGGATGCCATCGGGGGAGTTATCAACCTGTATAGCGATATCCCGCCGGCGAAGCCCTTCGAGGGTAAGACCGAACTGTTTATGCGTAGTGTCAATGAATCGTTAGGGCTTTCGGTCCGGGTGGCGGGAAAGAACAATTGGTTTTATTACAAAGCGAACCTGACGCTGGTGGATTACGCAGACTATAAAGTTCCCACCGACAGCATCCAGTATTATTCCTATTACATCCGGCTGAAAGAACAACGGCTGCGCAACACGGCAGGCAAAGAACGCGACGGAAGCCTCCTGTGCGGTTATGCAGGCGAGCGTTTCTCTACCTCCTTCCGCATCTCCGACACCTATGTGCGAAGCGGATTCTTTGCCAATGCGCACGGGCTGGAAGTACGCCTCTCGGATATAGACTACGACCGCTCCCGGTGCGACATCGACCTGCCCCGTCACGACGTCAACCATCTGAAGGTGACAAACCATTCGGCATGGCGCACCGGAGCGGTCCGCTGGGAAAGCAACCTCTCTTATCAGAACAATCTACGCCGGGAACACTCCGAACCGGTGTCGCACGGCTATATGCCCATGCCTCCCGGCACGCTGGAGCGGAAGTACATCAAGAACACCTATACGGCAAGCCTGGGCATGAAGGCGCTGATAGCTGAACGGCACAGTTTGAACGCAGGGCTGAATGTAGAGCATCAGCATAACCGGCGTAGCGGATGGGGATTCATTATTCCGGACTTTGAAACCACCTCGTGGGGAGGATATGCCTTCGACCGTTACTTTCTGTCCGACGACCTAATTCTGAACGCTGGCATCCGTATCAACAGGGTCGTAACTCGCATCCACAGTTATCACGACTGGTACAAGACGCCGGTTGCCGGAAGCGATTCCGTCTATCGGGAGCGGTCGGCACGGCTTCGGAGGTCTTTCAACAGCTTCACCTGGTCTCTGGGCGTCAACTACTCCGCTGGAGCATGGATATGGAAAGCGAACATCGGGAAAAGCTTCCGCGTGCCCATCCCGAAAGAGCTGGGCGCCGACGGGGTAAATTACCACATCTTCCGTTATGAAAAGGGAGAAGCCGGTTTGTCGCCCGAAGAATCCTACCAGTTCGATGCAGGAATCTACTGGCACAACGAAGCGCTCGATATCCGGCTGGACTCCTACGTGAACTATTTCCCCAACTACATCTACCTGAACCCCACTTCGGCCTACACCGAGGGCTTGCAGACGTATTATTACACGCAAAGCCGGGTGATCCGCTACGGGGTCGAGGCGGACATCCGTTACCGCTTCCTTCGCCGTCTGGAAGCCGTGGTGAAAGGGGAATACCTCTATGCGGAGCAACTCTCCGGCAACAAGAAAGGATACACCCTGCCCTTCTCGCCACCCTGGAGTGCGGATGTGGAGTTGAAGTACACCTTCGGCTCCGGGGAGGACGGTGAGACGGGGTTTATCTCCGCCGCCTACCGCACAGTGGGCAACCAGCATGAGATTGTCCCACCCGAAAAGTCTACTGCCGGATATAGCATACTGAACCTGTCGGCAGGAAAAGTCTTTGCATGGAAAGAGTGCCGCCTGCGGCTGAACTTGCAGGCACTGAACCTGCTGGGCAAGAAATATTACGACCATACCAGTTATTACCGGCAGATAGACGTGCCGGAGCCGGGACGTAATTTCTCTCTGCTGATAGGATTTGATTTTTAAATAATAATTCATTAACAAATAATGGAAAGGCATGCGAGTACATCCAAGTGCCTTCCCTCTAAAAACAAAGAAGATTATGAAAAAGAGTTTATTCATGGCAGCTGTGTTGCTGCTGAGTTTGTGCATGTTTACCTTCTCCGCCTGCGATGACAATGAAGAAGATAAAAACGTAGGAAAACCGGTTGTCGCCTTGAACGAAGTGGGCGAAGAGAACAGTAAGACCGCCATTGCCGGAAGCGACCTTCACCTGGAGGGCGAGATTACAGCCGAGAACAGGATAAAGCGTATCGACATCGAAATCCATCAGGAAGAGGGCGGCGAGTTCCGCATCGAAAAGTCGTTTACCGAAGGAAAGTACATCGGAGTGAAGAACACCACTTTCCACGAGCACATCGACATCCCTGCCGAAGCGCCTGCCGGAGCCTATCATCTGCATTTCACCGTAACCGACCAGCTGGGGCAAACGGAGATGGCGCAATCGGAACTGGCTGTGAAAGCTGCCGCTGCACATATCACGGTAGAAGACTTAAAGTTCGGAGCGTCGCATGATTTCTCGGAGAACAAGATTAGTTATGTAGGCACCAAGCCGATGGTATCCGCCCATATCAAAGCAGAAAACGGAATTGAAAAAATCGCTGTCTTTATCCACAATGAAGAAGGCACTCGGGCCTTTGAACTGGATACCACCTACACCTTCAACGGTGAAAAGGAATGGGGTACGGAAGGCCAGCATAAACACATTGTAATTCCGGATGATGCCCCTGCAGGAGATTACCACATGCACTTCAATGTATACGACAAGAATGGAGAAGTATCGGAAAACCCACTGGAGGGTGTCCAATTCAAGAAAAGCAATGTGGAATTGCAGGGGGTTGAAATAGGAACCGGCCGCTCGGCTACCGCTTCTGACATCCTGACTAAATTCACTGTCAAGGCGCAGGATGATTTGTATTCTATCCGCCTGCGTATTTATAAGGAATCTGCTCCGAGTGAATATTTCTTTAACAGTACGCTCGCCGATGAATTCTCCAAAGGAGGATTGAAAGAATATACATTCAACAAGAAACTGGAAACCAAAGACGATAAAGGCCGGTATGCAACGGCAGGCGAATATATTCTTGAACTCCGTGTGGAATATGCCCAAGGGGCGAACAAGATTTTCAAGGAAGAATTCACCCTTGCAGAAAAGTAGAATCCGAAAATACATAAGTATCATGTCAAGAAACAACTATTGGTTGGCGTGCGGCCTGTTCTGCCTCCTCCTTGCCGCTTGCAGCGAGGGACGGGGACGGGAAAGACCTGGACAAGCCGCTCATCGAATCCGACGACAGCGCATCGCCGCTCAACTGCCAGGTATATCGGACAGGAGAAGAAATTCCTTTCCGGTATACTTTTACGGATAACGATGCATTGGGTAGCTACAACATCGAGATACACAATAATTTCGACCACCACAGCCACAGCACCGAAGCAGGAGACTGTCCGTTGGACGAAAAGAAACTCCCCGTGCATCCCTGGTGTACAATCAGGATTTTCCCATACCCGGAAATTCCCCGCTATACGATGCCCATGTGAATATCCCCATTCCTGCGGACATCGACCCGGGTGACTACCACTTCATGATAAGAGTGACTGACCGCTCGGGCTGGCAGCAATTGAAAGCTGTCAACATAAAGATTTCAGATAACAAATAATTAAATAATGAAGAATGATGAAACATTTATCGCTTTATAAAGTATGGACCCTCATGAGGGTCCTTGCACTGCAACTGGCCTTTGCCAGCCTTGCGTCAGCTGATAACCAGTCTCCGAGAGACACGGATGCCAACGTCTATGGACACGTAAAAGACAAAGCTACTGGGTGAACATCTCCCTTACATCAACCTTTGGGTGAAAGGCACCACCATTGGCACCACCACCGACGCAACTGGGCATTATTTCCTGAAGAACCTCCCCGTGGGTACACTTACCATCGAAGTGAAATACATCGGCTATCTCACGCTGCACAAAGAAATAACCGTGCAGAAGAACTCCACGCAGGAAGTGAACTTCGAGCTGGAGGCGGACAACATCGCCCTCGACGAAGTGGTAGTCTCTGCCAACCGCACTGCGACCATGCGGTGGAAGCCCCCAGTCTTGTTAACGTGATGGATACGAAACTGTTCGAATCCACCCACGCCACCTGCCTAGCACAAGGGCTGAGCTTCCAGCCGGGTGTCCGCGTGGAGGACAACTGCCAGAACTGTGGCTTCACCCAGGTGCGTATCAATGGATTGGATGGGCATTATTCGCAGATATTGATGGACTCGCGTCCCATCTTCTCAGCACTGACAGGTATGTACGGCTTGGAACAAATCCCGGCTAACATGATAGAACGTGTAGAGGTGGTACGCAGAGGTGGATCGGCCCTGTTCGGCGCATCCGCCATCGGGGGAACCATCAATATCATTACCAAGGAACCCACCCGTAACTCCGCCGAGCTTGCCCATTCGCTGATGTCTATTGGTGGAAGCTGTTCTTTCGAGAACAACACGACGTTGAATGCCTCCTTGGTAACGGAAGACAACAAAGCGGGATTCTACGTCTACGGACAGAACCGCTATCGCTCGGGCTACGATAACGATGGCGACGGATATACCGAACTCCCCAACCTGCGCAATCAGACCATCGGCGTTCGCTCCTTTCTCCGCCTTAATCCTTATTCCAAGCTGACCTTGCAGTATCATGGTATCAATGAGTTCCGACGTGGAGGAAATCTCCTAAAACTTCCCGCTCACGAGGCTAATATCGCCGAACAAATCGAACATAACATCAACGGCGGTGGCCTGAGCTACGATTATTTCTCTCCCGACGAGAAAAACCACCTCAATGTCTACTTCTCCTTTCAAAACACGGCAAGGAAAAGTTACTATGGCGGCACCGGAGAAGGCATTACCGAGGAGGATAAGGAGAATGCGGAAAAAGCCTACGGCACCACCAGTGACCTTACTCTGGTAGGTGGCGCACTCTTTCGGCAAGCTACTCTTCATGCCGTCTGACCTCACCCTCGGTGCCGAATACAACTACGATGGCCTGGAAGATGAAGTGATAGGTTACGAAAGATATATGAAACAGAAAGTGCGCATAGCTGGCACCTATCTGCAAAACGAATGGAAGAACGAACGGTGGAGCCTCCTCGTTGGAGGGCGCCTGGACAAGCATAACTTGGTAGACCATGTCATCTTTTCGCCCCGAGCCAACTTGCGTTTCAATCCTAACCGTAGCATCAACCTGCGTGCCAGCTATGCCGGAGGCTTCCGTGCCCCGCAAGCTTTCGACGAAGACTTACACGTCAGCCTGGTGGGCGGCGAACGGTTAGTGACACGCCTGGCAGACAATCTGAAGGAAGAGCGTTCGAACAGTTTCAGCGTTTCCGCTGACCTGTATCATACCTTCGGGAATGTGCAGACAAATCTTTTGATAGAAGGCTTCTATACGGATTTAAACGATGTCTTCTCTACCCGCAAACTAGCGCAGCCGGATGCTCAAGGAAATGAGGTGCAGGAACGTTACAACGCATACGGTGCCAAAGTATACGGGCTAAACATCGAAGGCAAGGCGGCCTATGCCTCCTGGCTGGAGCTGCAAGCCGGAGTGACTTTACAGAAAAGTCGCTACGACCAATCGGTGGAATGGGATGAGGACGCTCCGAAAGAGAAAAAGATGTTGCGTACGCCCGATTTGTATGGCTTTTCACGGCAACCATCCATCCGCTGAAACGTTTGTCTGCTTCTTTTTCCGGAACTTATACAGGCAGTATGCTTGTGGGGCGTGCCGGTATAGAAAATGGTCTGGGTATACGTGAACCGGTGGCTCTCAATACTCCCGAATTCTTCACGTTAAACTTGAAAGTAGCGTATGATATTCCTGTCTATAAGTCCATCACCCTGCAGGTGAATGCTGGGGTGCAAAACCTCACGAACGCTTATCAAGATGACTTCGACAAAGGCTGGAACCGCGATTCAGGGTACATCTACGGACCGTCGCTTCCGAGAAGTTATTTCGTAGGGGCTAAAATCAGTTATTGATCAGCTACAATGGTTATTATTTAAGCAAAATCCTTGATACCAATAGTGAAGCTGAAATAAAAGACCCGGAAATTACTTGTAGTGAGAATTCTAACAATTATAAATATAATCTTGAATACTCTGTAATATCATGATGAAAAAATGTTTATGTTTGATTATATATACTATTGCCTTTTTGTCCTGTACAAGTAAAGACGGGGATTGGGAGCCAATGGAATGGGAGGTAGATACTTCAGCATATCTTAAAAAGGATCACATAGCAGTTCCGGAAAGTGGAGGAACTTATACGTTGTTCTGTAATAATTATGCTACTTTTTGGTTATCATCTGTGTTTGAGGACGGTGTGCAAATTGAAACGGACAGTACTGTTGGAAGTGCTGCAAAAGGCATGTGGAGTTCTATTGAAATACGCAAAAATGCAATGATAGTTGTTATTTCTCCCAATGACGGCAATCTAAGTAGGTGTCTGTCTGTTACTCCTACTGCGGGGGATGTTTTTTCTTCTTTTATCTTTAATCAAAAAGAAAAAGAAAATTGATATCTTACTAGTCTTTGCCAAATAGAGTTTGGTTTATACTTTTATCTATATATCCAAAACAAACTAAATCTGTTTGCATTGACTGCATGATAAATATGCTGGCGAAAAGAGAAAAAAGACAGTATTCTTCTTTTCGCCAGTTTTGCTTTTATGGTTAGAGGGCTTTTGTTACCTTTACACATAAAGCCCACCACAAAGCGATTTCTTCGTTTTTTGTTACTATTTTGTTACCCACTGTTAGTAACAGGTGGAATTTTAGTTTGATAATCAGAGTTATATAATGTTATTTATAATAATGACAGTATGAAATCAACGGAATATATTAAAATGGGATAAATACCTCATAATACCATTTTTTTATTAGTATTAGTCAACATTACCCGACATAAAAATGAATGCGAAAATCCTCCTATCCGCAATTGTTTTTTTTCATGACCCATAACTTCGTCACTTTAATCATACATTCTCACCGTTTCCACTCTCTCACATAGAAAGTGGAAAATATGAAGGCAAATATAGAAATTTTTCATAAATAATGTGTCATAAATAAAAAATATAAACTTGTCATCCAACAATCTCGGCTATTTGATTATTGACGTCATCGAGTACGGAACGATCCAGATCCTTCAGATAGATACGGGTCGTCTCCTCCGACATATGCCCTAGGCATTCTCCTATAATATGGACCGGAATACCGTGCTCTTTGGCTATAGTGGCCCATGAGTGCCGTGCAGCATGAAGTCGTAATGGAGTTGACAATCCAAGAGAGCAAGAGATTTTCTTTAAGGCATAACGAATCTTGTGATAGGCATTTTTATATCCTGCATACGGTTCTTGCTCTTCTGTAAATAAAGGAAAGACATATTCTCCCACGGTATTCTCGTATTTGGTCAGAATCCGAATGATTTGCCGGTTCATCCCAACTCGCATCAACTGCCCGGTCTTATGGCGTCGGTAACAAATTTCATCCGGGAAAAGATCTGCTTTCTTCAGCAGTGCAATATCAACGAATGACATTCCACGAGTATAAAAACTGAACATGAAGATATCCCGTGCAAGAGATACCGTACTTCCCTCCTCCAGTTCCAGTCTGGATACTTTTTTGATTACATCCGTTTCCAGACACCGTTTGACGGTTTTCTCTGTTTTAAAGTGTACCTCACGAAACGGGGAAGGCTGTTCCAACCCCATCTCCTGACAACCTTTCCGATAGAGAGCTTTGATGTTATGCAGATAAAAACAGATAGTATTCTCACATACTCCCGAAGCGAGCAGTTGTTTGTGATACATGGTTATCACCTGGGGTGAGAGTTTGTTGAATGGAAAATCCCTGCTGCCTAAAAATTTTTTCATCGAACTTAGGCTGGAATTGTATGCGCGTGCCGTTCCCTCATGCCCACTTTGGCGAAGCTCCCTTATTTTATCGGAAATATAGGAATAAAAGCCTGTGCCATGTGTCAGTAAGTCATAAGTCTTGAATACATCCTCTATCTCGTAAACACATAATTTCTTTTCTGTCATAGAAACAGACTTTAACAATGTTCTTGAGATCCCCTCACATTTACTATTAATTCTTCTGATGAGTTCCGGGTCGCTTTTCCCATCGTTAATGATGCGCCCGATGGTCGGGTCGAACAGGCTTTCCGCAACGCTGAAGCCCTGTATAAACAACTTTTTTCTTTCTTTTGTGAAGCACCTGTACGACCAAGGGGAATCTGCCGTTTCGAGTACTTCTTCCTTTTACTAATACTGTTTTAACTGTTGCCATAAGTCTTAAAATATTAAATGTTATCTCCTAACCTTACCTGCTTTCAGCAAGAAGGCTACAAACTTATATACATCAATGGAATTAAACTAGGAAAGTTTATTCATCCTGTCGGGATCATTGGAAAGATGATAAGTTACAGTCTGTAAAAGGATCTATTGTCTTCTCCTGAAAAAGAAGCCAGTTCTGGGATGCTAGAGGAAGTGGTGGTTACCGATATGGTTGCTACAAACAAACGGTTATTTACTGGTGCGGCAGATAAACTCTCCGCTTCGGATGTCAAAATCGATGGTATGGCCGACATAAGCAGGGGGCTGGAGGGACGTTCCGCTGGTGTGTCCATCCAGAATATTTCGGGCGCCTTTGGTGCAGCACCCAAAAAACGTGTGCATAGCAGGACTGAATCCCGACGACATAGAAAGCTTCCAGATTCTGAAAGACGGATCCGCCACATCCATTTATAGAGCTAAAGCCATGGTCAGAGTATTTGTGATCACGACCAAGAAAGGCAAGCAGGGAAACAGCAGTTTTTCCTACACCGGTGAATTCACAACCCGGTTGAAACCCAATTACCAGACTTTCAACATCATGGACTCCTAGGACCAGATGGGCATCTATCAGAAACTTTAGGTAAAAGGATGGCTGAATTTTGCATCCATATACAGGGCCAGCAACAGTGGAGCCTATGGAAAGCTGTACCAGCTTGCCCTCTTCTACAATCCTGTGACAGGGTAGTTCGAGCTTCTCAACACTCCGGAATAGGTTATGTATATCTCAAGTCTATTAAAACAGACAATATCTACTATAGTTGAGACAATGTATGAAAATACCTGACCCCATCTGTGTTTACCTTTCATTATTTTCTTATTTTTGCACCGCTTTAACGTGAATATGTTAAAGTCGGATTGCTTTTCTTTACATTCGGCAAACTATATGGCAGTATATATTATATACTTTTGGGCCTTATGCCTTGAACTGGTGTGGATTGAAAAAGCCTGTTGTCATACAGACTGGTATGGATGGAAGTCTGTTCCAAGGAGCCGGGATATTCGTCCGGAATGTATCAATTTGTCTGTAAGCAAAAAAGTATGTACATCAGAATTAAATATGCTTGAACATTATTGTCCACTAAAAAGCGGACAGTTAAAAATTAAATAAACTTGGTTTACTAAAACCGCATCGTTCTTTGTCATTATTGAAATGAGTTTTGTCAAAGAGGTCTCTAAGTTTGGTTTTATCTGTTAGTGATATGCTCAGGGTCTGAAGAATCTCATAAGTGGTTTACAATTTCCATATCATGCTGAATAATTGCTACAAGGCAATAGGCAATGACTGCATAGTATATTTGTGTTCTTACGGTATTCTCTGTGTTACCCCAGAATCTCTTTATTTTCATATGTTACTTAAGCCATTTAAAGAAAAGTTCAATCCGCCACTTGTTTTTTATAATGTTCTGCAATTTGTAGCGGAGATAAATCTATAGCATTGGTAAGGAATGTAAACTTACGTTTTTGTTCTTCATCCCAAAAACAAACCTTTCGTCTGTGAGTAGGATAGTCCTTGGTACTTTTATAAATACTGAGTTCGCCAATTGCATCAGAGAGTATATTTCTGGGTAAACGGCGTTTCCAATTTATAGCTTTGCTATCATGAACCGAAACTGTAGTCATATGGAAAAATGCAGGTATTTGAGTTTCTATATCATATAGTGTATGTATTTTAATACCTCCTTTTTTCTTACGGAATTTTGCCCACCAAAATACAACCAAACACAAGTCAATGATTGTAGAATCGAAAGCATAAACATTACCACTGAGATTAAAGATACTAGTTTAGAGTTTTTTTTGTGCCTGTTACAACCATGTAATAAGCAAGAGATTCAAAAATACGGTAGTCTCTATTTTGATTCGCTTTGGATAAATTGCTCCTGGTTACATTTTTCCCAAGATCTAAATGGTATGTTTTCCCTTGATGGGCTTCCAATGCAATAATAAGGTTGCGTAGACTTCCTCTGTTTGAGAGTTGCCCGAACATCAAAGCTAGTAGTTGATTTCAGCATGTGAAGTGCTTCACGTATTTGTCTCCACCATACTTAGCAACGATGCGATTAAATTTACTTCGGTCAAGGAATGATACCAACTGTGAGAAAACGTATTGATCTTGATGCATCTGCTATCATATTTAGTATGATGCAAATCTACAGTTTCAAATCCGTTCTCTCGGAAGACCTCTATAACAAATTATATTTCAAGTATTTCAAATAACTATTGCGTTTTTTTAGTGGACCCTAATGATATTTTAATTGCAATGAAACATATATTTTATCATCTGACCGCTGTTATGGTCGTCGTGGTATGGGGAATGACTTTTATTTCCACCAAGGTTCTAATAGTTCATGGTCTGTCTCCCCAGGAGATTTTCCTCTTCCGTTTTTTGCTGGCTTATGTTGCTGTGTGTCCTATCTCCTCCCATAGTTTTTTTGCCCGTAATCTGAAAGATGAGCTATGCCTGGCGGGTGGCGGAGTATTGGGTGGTTCCCTGTTCTTCTTTTTACAGAACATGGCACTGGGGCTGACACAGGCGTCAAATGTTTCTTTCATCATATGTACGGCCCCGCTATTGACAGCTGTTCTGACCGTATTGTCCGTTCGGACGGAAAAGGTCTCAAGAGGTTTCATATACGGATCTATTGTCGCTCTGTTGGGTGTGGGCTTGCTGATATTCAACGGAAGTTTCATTCTCCGGATATCACCTTTGGGTGATTTACTGACTCTTCTGGCTTCCCTGTCATGGGCGTTTTACAGCCTTGTCATTCGGAGTCTCACCCGGAAATATTCTCCGGCTTTCATCACCAGAAAAATATTTTTCTATGGCATAATAACAATTCTGCCCACTTTCCTTTTTCTGCCTTCATTGACAAAGCCTGCTGTATTGCTGGACAGTGAAGTGTGGAGCAATCTCCTTTTTTTAGGTGTCATAGCTTCGTCTGCCTGTTATCTGTTGTGGAATATTGTCGTAAAACAACTGGGGACGATACAGGCATCCAACTATCTTTATCTGAATCCTCTTGCCACAACGGTTGGGGCGACTATATTCCTACATGAGGAGGTGACCCCAGTCGCGATAGGCGGAATCGTCTTGGTTCTCTCGGGTGTATATCTGGCTACCAGAAACTCCCGTCCTCAAAACAGTACTGCTATAAAAAAGCAAGCGGATTGAGTTCTGTTTATTTTATTATTACTATAATCATATGCAGACCACACTTGGTGATAAATTTGAGATTCAAACAATGTTTTTCGTTTTCTTCCCATCAAGAAAACACTCCTTTTTACTTATTCCTGAATGAAACAATAGATAATCATAGATTTGAATAGATTGGCTATAATCTGTTAAATTTTAAATAAGAAACTAAAATGTATAATTTATGTCGTAATAAACCAAATATAGTCCCATTTGGAATATGGAGTAATAATCACGATTTCCGAACTTTGCATATAACTATTAAATAGATAACAAAGATTATTCCATGGAGATATTAAGATTCTTGGTTTCTAAAAGCTGATAGATCAAATGCAGATAGGACCTGGTTCTTTTGGTTTGGAATAGTCTGACATAGAAGTTTATTATAACAATATTCATTGCTTTTGTCGCAGTGAAAATAATAACCAATATTAATATGAGAAGTATTACGACATTCGAATTGCAATATGCACATCGGTTCTATGGCTTCCAGGGTGAAGCGCAGTATCTCCATGGGCACACAGGCGTGTTGACCATTGAAGTGGAGGACACAATCAACGAGGGCGTGAACATGGTTTACCCCTGCAACGAGATCCAAAAAGTGGCATGGGAAGTATTAAAAAATTTCGACCATGCCTTGGTACTCCGCAAGGATGACCCGTTATTACCTGTCATACTTGACGTATATGAGAAACAAGGTATTAAAAACGGTCATCCGCAAAACAAGATGAAAGGCGAAGCCTTCAAGACAGAACTGGCTACGGCTTATCCCGAAGCCCGCTTGGTGGTAACCAAAGAGACCATGACCGTGGAGGGCATGATTAAAATCGTGTATGACTTGTTAAAAGACAAGTTGAACATTGCGAAAATCACGTTCACCAGTGGTGTGAATGCTGGATCTGCCGAATTTTCGACCAAGCATAACATAGAGCGTTGTCCGTTATGTGGTGTGGCGCTGAATAATGAGGAAGGTGTATGTCCTAAATGCGGATACAGGAAATAAATCATATCCGGTAACACAGTCCAATGATGTTGGACTGTGTTGCTTGTTTTTCTTGCTATATTCATGAATATAAAATAAAGACATGGTGAGATTATAAAATAGAGCAGGATGTCATATAGTAATAGATAATGGATGTCAGAAGGTTTTATAGTTGTCAATATTTTGTTATATCTAAATCGAGGAATTTTATAAATTTCTTATAATCAACGATATTATGCAGTCAAATTTTATTTTTTTCATGAAAGAAAGAATCATCTCGTTTTCATGGCAACATTTATTGCTCATCGTGTCTTTGTTCATAATGGCATGTGGAGTAGCACTCTGTGTACGGTCAAACTTTGGCAGTAGTGTGATTGCTACCATCCCGTTTGTTATGACACTCGCGGGAGAAGCTGGCATGGCTCCTCAATTTACGATTGGAGAATATACATACATAATGAACATTCTTTTCATCGGGCTTCAGGTTCTCATCCTCCGCCGAGGTTTCCCACGGATGCAATTTTTTCAATTCATTATTGGCTTTGTATTCGGTTTCCTATTAGATGTTAATATGTGGCTTACATCAATCATAGTATGTAATACCATATTATGGAAAGTGGCGGTACAATTAATGGGGTGCGTGCTGCTTGCCGTAGGCATCTCTTTAGAGATACGATGCGGCTCAGTCACTATGCCAGGTGAGGGGATTGTAGTAGCAGTTGGCAAAGCTACCGATATTCCATTTGCCAAAGCTAAAATCATGGTTGATATCTCTCTGGTTGTTATAGCAGTAGCTTGGGGGTATTTCTACTTTGGTACATGGCAATGGCAGGTAGTTGGTGCAGGTACTCTTATATCCATGATTATTGTAGGAATTATGGTGAAATTATTCGACAAGCATCTTGAATGGTTCAGTCGATTACTCTACTATCGTCCCGGATTCCGCCGATATATTTATGGTCTGGCCCGGTGCATTTGCGATAAGATTCGGTGATATTTTGATCGGACGTTAATATTTTAGTAGAAAACTTATAGTTGTGGCCAAAAGAGTTATTTGACGGCACAGCATTGCAGACTGCCGAAAGTTGCACGGTTGCTAATTCGCTATCGCTGTTACGCAAATATTCCCCAAAATATTTATTTCTCAGAGGCTTGTATTAGACTATTGAAAATCTAAAATAACAATTTAATTATAAGCGTCTTTTCGAAAACATAGTAGTTCTCTGAATTTATTGAATTTCAATTTGTCGCAAACGTTTTGATGGTGCGCTGATTTGAAATTATCTTTGTGATCATACTCAGGCAGTTATGTATAAAGACAAATATGTTTTTACCTGATCAGTCAAGTTTCTTGGCAGCGCACAAGTACAGACACATTGTAGATAAGTATGACGGCTACAGGTATATTGAAAGTTATACCTTTTGGAATCAGCCGCTTATAATGATATCCTTTTTTTTAAAATGTCAAAGAGCTAAATGATTCGAGTGGGCCGAACTTATTTAAGTTTTAACTCTATCCATTTTTAGTTGATAGTAATGAATTATGACTATATGATACTGCAAAATCACACCATACCTGTAAATGAGAACGACGGTTTACCGTTATCCAAGCGTTATTGGGCTATCTTAGCCACTGCCCTAGGAGTTGGAATATCTGTGATAGACGTTACAATCGCCAATGTGGCTTTACCGACCATCGCCTGCGACCTGGGAACTTCGCCGTCCGCAACGATCTGGATAGTAAATGCTTATCAAATAGCGATTACCATTTCTCTCCTCTCTTTCTCTTCATTGGGAGACATTTACGGTTACCGGAGGATTTACTTATCAGGCGTTTTGCTATTCAGCATCACCTCAGGAATCTGTACTTGTGCCGACTCGTTTTGGATGCTGACAGCCGCCCGTATTTTACAAGGATTCGGAGCGGCCGCAATCACTAGCGTGAATACGGCGCTACTCCAGATCATCTATCCCAAACGTTTTCTTGGTCGCGGAATGGGCATCAATGCCCTTGTCATTGCCATATCGACTGCTGCCGGACCGACAATCGCTTCGATTATTCTCTCTTTGGGTTCATGGCATTGTTTTTTTGCCATCAACATCCCAATAGGAATTGCCGCACTCGTAATCGGACTGATATACCTGCCTGACAATCCGGTAAAATTAACCGGACGCCGTTTCGACAAGTTCAGTTGTCTGATGAATGCAGTCACCTTTGGTTTACTTATATTCTCATTAGAGGGTATTACCCATAAAGAAAACACCACGTTGATCATAGTCGGGGTATTTGCGTTGTTGACAATCGGTTATTTCTTTGTACGCCGCCAGTTACGCCAACAATTTCCTTTATTACCAGTTGACCTGATGCGTATCCCCATTTTCTCCATGTCTATCGGCACATCCATCTGTTCCTTCACCGGACAAATGCTAGCCATGATCTCCCTCCCCTTTTTCCTCCAAGGAACTCTGGGACATAGCGATGTGACAACCGGATTACTCCTTACTCCCTGGCCGATAGCGACAATGATTATGGCTCCGCTTGCCGGACGATTGGTAGAACGTATCCACGCCGGAATACTGGGAGGTATCGGCATGGTAATATTTGCTACAGGACTTTTCCTGCTCGCAGTACTCCCTTCCAACCCTACTAATGTGGATATTATATGGCGGCTGTTCATTTGTGGATCCGGTTTCGGATTATTCCAGACACCCAACAACAGTACTATCATCTCCTCCGCTCCATCCAACCGTAGTGGAGGAGCGAGCGGTATGTTGGGCACAGCCCGTCTACTGGGGCAAACACTGGGAGCGACACAAGTTGCCATGATATTCTATTTAGTTCCAACCAACAGTTCGCAAACATGTCTGTATTCAGCAACTGGTTTTGCTGTTGTTGCCGCAATAGTCAGTTGCCTGAGAATTTCACAACCACGTCCATTACAAGGATTCAAATAAATTGAATACTTATAGGCATACCCTATATACAACTCTATACTTTATAGGGAAACGAGCGACAGAAAACAACAACTGCAACCATTAGAAACAACAGCTGCTGTCATTACCGATATTTTTTTATATTGTTGCCATAATTATTGACCAATAACACTTTCCTTTCATCTCCATTTCCGAGGGAATGATATCCTGCTCTTTATCGAACTCATCCAGAATCCAATACATCGCTTTTTCATCGGCATAATAAATCATACGTCCTTTATAATTGACCGACTTCTTATGGGAGGACAAAATGATCGCTGTATCGTCACACAACTCTGCCGACTCCTGTTTATATCTCACACGGTTGTCTTTCTTGGAAATAGTGGCAACTGTCCCACGTTTCACCTCCCGTCTTTTACTTTCAACTAAGCAGAGAAAAACCGTCCTATTTTTCCGCACCACTGTGATATGTCCCTTAAATACTGATTTCTGGGTAAAACACCCATGTTGATTACCGGTAACAGGATGATTTGAAATGAAATCAGCCGAAAGTGGAGTGAACTACACAGTCATGCTGCTGGTTTCCATCTTGGTTGCCTCTTCCGGCGGAAAGAGAACCTTGAACTTGACATTGCTGAATGTTTTCATACTACGGAAGGTGGTTTGACAGTCGGTGCTTTCAGAGACGTAGCAAGGATCATAAGTAGAGGAAAAACTGCGTAAGTCGCTTTGTGCAGTTGGTTGTGGAGTACGGAGTTGGGAACTGTTAAAATAAAGTTTATCATCACTTATACGAGTAATCCCATCATTATAGACATAGAAACAACCAAACATGTTCTTTTTATAATACTTCCCATGCCACTTTTTGGATCTCGTTGCAAGGGTAAACCATGTTCACGCCCTCGTTGATTGTGTCCTCCACTTCAATGGTCAACACGCCTGTGTGCCCATGGAGATACTGCGCTTCACCCTGGAAGCCATAGAACCGATGTGCATATTGCAATTCGAATGTCGTAATACTTCTTATTGTCTTTACTGTTTAAAGATTATACATTGTGTTTATTTAGGATAATTTGGACTTGTCGGTGAAAGATATTTTGCATGAGATCCGTAGGAGAGCGTTTCGACAAATAGCTGTTACCGGGCTTTCTGAATATAGTGTTAAAAAAATATTATATTTTTCTTCTCGTTAGAGATAACAGCAACCGCTTCACAAGTTTTTTGTTTCTGACGCCGGCTTACCCGATACTACGAAAGACAGCGCATTGTCTACCTATAAAATCCAGACAAACTTGTATGTATTGTATATCCGTGTGACATATTTATACAAAAAGATAAGGAAATAAAAAACAAGTGTCTTGATCCTCTAAAATTTTCTTATCCTTTAGCTTTTCATATAATTGTTCAATAGATTTAGTGCCTACGCTAGGCATTTGGTATAAAGCATCAAATCCGTTATATTTAATGAACCTTAAAAGATCTTCTAATTGGTAGATATTATATTTCCTGAGTGCACGTAAAACCCTGAAGTTTATATCCAGTTTACTTAAAGGGGTAATTAATAGATCCACATATTCCGCTGGAATATCCTGCTCTTTCCAAACAATCTTTACATATCTGAAATTTTTTTTTGGAACCTCCTCAGAATGTGTCAAAAGAAATTCATTATTCCGGTATTTGATATACATATGGTCTAACTCTCGTTTTAATTCTGAATAAGGTCTCCACTTCAAATGGATCTGTCGAAGCCCCCTTTTATACATGGATACCAGGTTCTTGGACGAAATGCCTGTTATCTGTGAAACACTTTGGAGATCCCTACCTGAAGATAAGGAACAAAAGACTTCCCGTGCTTGTTTGTCCTCAATCAATTCTGCCATCTCCTTTACAATCTCCTTGTAAACCGGTAAGCATACCACTGGCAATAACTCCATATTATGTACATTTGCCTTCTTATCAAATTCTGTTATTTGAATGTTTTCCGATTTCTTCATTTCTTAATCCATTTATCTCTATTTTTCTTTCTCAACTCGCTGGGGGACATTCCGAACATCCTTTGACAGTATGCCGTGAAATGTGAAGACGTACTGAAATCAAAATATCCGGCTATCTCTTTAAAAGAGAGCTCTGGGTTATTAATCATTTCCTGTATATGTCTCGCTTTTTTCTTCTGTATCCATTGATAGGGGCTTTCCCCAAAACAAGAATGAAACTTTCGGTTAAAAGATCGCTCTGATATATGGTACAAGTCGGCAAGTTCCTTGACCGAATCTGCTTTTCTATAGTTATCCAAGACAAATCTTTCAAATGATTCCCTGATATTGGTTGATGCGGAAAAAAAAGCCGCCAGTTCTTTCTTTGTATAAAAACCTCTCAAGACCAGGAGCAGTTCCTGCTGCTTTAGTAAATGCATATGCCTACAAAGCAGCCTTGCGTTCAGATATAGATTGACGGACTCCAATACATTCATCAAGGGCTTTTTGATCGGAAGTATAACATCATTCGTATCAGTATCATTTTCTTTAATTGATAACGAGCTTAAGAAGAGTTTATCACATGTGCTTATGTGTTTATCCCAAAACAAGAGAATACATCTCGAACCTGTTATGGATTCTATCTGGGCTTTTATACTCTGTGGTATGTACAACATCTGTCCCTGTTCCATCTCCCCCTCATAAAATTCCCCTAAATCGAGATTTACCTGACCTTGAATCATAAAGAGCGCACAGGACGACTTGCTGTTGTCAATCTGGTATACATCATCCTTGTCCAGTTGGTGGCAGGAGAATCCGGTATCTGAATTCATCTGATAATTCGAACAACATAAATGTTCTCTCAAATATAATAGTTTCACTTTCTTCTTTCAAACTGTTTATATACCCGTACAGGCGCTACCTGCACGGGTATTTTCTATTCAGGTAAATATTTTTTATAATCATCTGTTATATCCGGGTCAATGACCGGACGTACGGAGAGGGTCATACAACGCCTGTAAGTGGCGTTTGTATTGGAGGCGGCCGCCCAGCCGGCAGGACCTCCAGTGGAATTGAGCAGATAACGGCCCGCATGAGCATCATTCCTGGCCTGTGCCACGGCGAAAATGACCTCATTCCCTCCCGTTTTGTTGTTCAAGAAGGAGCCGTCATAAATACTTCCGGGCAGAGGTGTTTTCAGACCGGATTTATTTATATTATAATATGCGAATCTCAATGTTACAGCCTCGTTTTGTGACATGATCCGGAATCCGTAGGGAGACGGGTCAAAAACGGTTTTTCCGCCCACATTCTCGGGGTTTCCGGAAGAAGGTTTGTTCCACGGATAAAGGAATACCCAGCGATCCTTAAAATTATCAACCACCCTATGCGGGAAACATTCATACAGCCAAAAACTTTGATGGGAGACGATCGAGTTCGGCCTTTCGATACTTTGTTTCATCGTCATAGCGGCCCCCCTTGCCTCCTGAGCATTATCAAGACCATTATTCGCCCTATCCCCTTTCTGCTCCCAAAGGAAATCAAATGGCTTGCCATTGCCGTCATAAAAGTTCGTATTTGTCCGCACGTCATGTGCCGGGAACGGGTCTTTCCTGCCCCATTGGTATTGCATGCCGAATTCCTTATACGCACTTTCACTATACTGTGAATTAACCGCCTCGTAGGCCCCCAACAGATGCGACATCAATTGAACCGTTTCCGCTCCGTCTCCTCCATATTTACCGATATTCAATACTGTCGGATACTTGTCCACTATCCAGATGTGCCAAGACCAGAGGGTCGGGTTCCCCTTGATCTTTCCTGATTTAATCTCTATCAGTACATTCCCCGGCTTCTGTCCGGGCTTGACATAGATATATGAATCAGGACCTGATCCTCCCTGCTTGAACAGTTTGCTGAGCCCCGCTCTTTCTATATCGTTTTGCCGCCCCATCGCTTTAATATCCGTCCACAGGATATTGACAGTCCAGTCATCATCCGCATCTAGCCTGTTCAGCATAAAATCCTCCCTGTTTCCCGGAAGCCCTCGCTTGCCACTCATAACGGCGTCATGATCCAGGAGCTTCTTGTAATAATTATAGGCGGTATTCACGCGGGAAACGGGGATAAAGATCCCTTGCTTCGCACCTGCTTTAAGCATATATGTATTCGCTTCAGGCTGCACTATTCCGGAAACCAGCTCCACCTCGAACTCTCTCTCAGGGAAAAGACCGTCAGGGGAATAAATCTTGAATCTCGCCTTACCGGAGTAAAGACGTGGGGCTGTGATATCGTCAACAGCCGTGAAAGAAACCGGTTTTCCCGAAAGGGAAGGATGTGTCTCTTGGAAAGGTGCGAACGTCTCTATCACATCACCCGCTCTGTTATCGGACAAAGCGGAAACCAGTTCGATCTTGTATTCGCTGTTGGCCTTGACATAATATCGCTTCTGTTTGCCGTCCATCAGATAGACATTTTCGCTGGGCACCAGCAATGACTGACGCAGCCCTTTATCGAAGAAGGGGATGGCATTATATTCTTTCTGTAAGAGACTGAGTTTTCCCGGCTTCTACCGGTTCCCGCATGTGTAACGGTGAAGACATAAGTAGTATTAAAATTATCGAAATACTCCAGATTCTCCGTGATGTCGGGAGCCGTCACCGTGTATCTCCATATCCCTCCCGCGAGTTGATCCGCTTTCTCTATCTTGAACGGGTTGGCGGCTTCGGCTTGGAAAATAGGTTTCAGGCCATGCGGCTCTGTCCTCACATAGAAAGTGACCTTGGCTCCTGCCTCTTCCGCCGTAAGCGTTCGTCCGTCTTTCATTATCACCTTACCAGGTTGCCCATAGCTCTCGCCGTACTGGTTGACCTCGATAAACTCCAGCGGCTGGCTGCACGCCTCGTCCGCGAAGATCTGTAGGGTGACATTGATATCCTTGGACTGCTCAAAGCCAAGGAACCATTTCATACGGCCCGCTTTCACATAAGCGGCTTTCAGCGCATTCTGGGCATCTTCCGGCCTTTCCGGCCACGAACGGTCCGTGTCCACCTGCTCCGTGACCGTAAAGGTCACGATTTTCTCGTCGGTCGCCGAGGGTTTTATAGAATAGCTGATCCATGCGGGCAGCCCCTCTACCGTGAACCCCTCGGGCCAGGAAGTCTGCACTTTCGCCGTCAGGCTACCCCCCTCCCTATAAAAAGTGAAATGATCATCGCTGACCCCCAGCATATATTGCCCGTCATACTGCACGTTGGACATCGTGGACTCGTTCCATACCACGACATTGTACATGATATTGGCGGCCGGCCCTTTCCTAGCGTCCTCTTCCGTATCGAATCCCGGGCCACCCACCTCCGTGATGTTCACCAAGTAACGGTGGTTCCGCAGTAAGGGCAGGTACTCGTATGTCGCGTCGGCCTCGGTTCCCGTACGTTTCAAATAGTCTATCCGGAAGAACGTCTCCTTGTCGGGACGACTCTTGTCCACGCCGGTCAGCCCGACAACGATATAGGGGCGTCTCAAGAAATTTTCCGTATCCTCTTCCGGGAGCGTCTCTCCGTTGGCTCCTTGCGTGGCACCCGTCGGGGTATTGACCGCCTCCGGGACATAGACTTCACGCAATAATATCTTCTCTTCCGCTATGGAAGATGTCCTGTCGGTCCTTCCTGTTACGGCCGGAGCGGGATCGGGAATGGAAGGTTGTTTCGCCTTTCTATTAACCTGATCCCAATAAGCCTCGCTCTCGAACGGAGAGATCCGCCCTTTTGTATTGGTGTTATAAAAAAATACCTTGGTCAGCGTTATCCCCTCGATACCCTCGGCTTTCTCGTCAAACGTGGAAGCCCCTTCCGACGTTTCGCTCAGTTTAAGCCCCACATCTACACGTGCCACGGCACGGATCAGGTAGATGGTCCCGAGTTTTGGAACGGCGCCGGAACCGTGATCCACCTTGACCGGATCCGAGACTCCCCACATCGGGAGCTCTCCGTCCTTCCATTCCCCCTTGTCGGGCATGAAGAATGTGAAAAGCCCCATGACCTCTTCCCGTGTTTTTCCGGTCAACTCATCCGCCCCGATCTCGTCTGACGTAGCGATATTGGCCAGCATCACGAAGGTACTGGTATTGCCCGAAGGGGTATTTTTCGCCAGCAGGGTCATGGTACCCTTGCTTTTCTTATCATCCGGGGCGCTGGAGGGAGTGAAAGAAGTCACTTTGGCCTCGTATGAGAACCTATTGTCTTTGTCAAACACAAGTACCCTGATCCTCTCCGCCGCCGTCTCGTTCTCTCCCTCCGGCGTAAGGGAGCGGGTCAGAGGATTCCGAAGCCCAAGCCCTTCGACGGACATGGTGACAGATCCCCAGCCATCCTTGGTTGCTATTTCCGTTCCTCTGCCTCCATGCTCATCAAAGGGGTCACTGCACCCTTGCATGAGAGGCATTCCCATAAATATCGCCAAGAAAGCGAATAGCAAAGTGTAATGTTTGATTCTCATATGTATCTATTTTTTAAACTGTTTCTCTTTTTGATGGCATGAGCGGGTGCCTTTGTTACCAGGGGATAGCCACTTCCGTATCCTCCCATTCATCCACAACAACGTCATGCTCCATGTTCTTGGTCCCTTTCAGCGTGGAGAAGACACGGTAGATGGTATTACGACGAATATTGTAATACGCCTTGTCATCTTGCCCAAGATCCGGATTATAGAGTTCGATCTTGTACGTCTCATCGGGGTCTCCCGTCCGGTAATCGATAGATAGTACCAAGGCCAGCGCTTCCTCTTTCCCGTAGACTCCCGGAGCCACATAGATATAGCGAGGTGTCTCTCCCGTATATGGGAGCAACCTTCCTTGACATTTAGCCACAAAGGCGGATTCTCCGGAACCCTCGTTGGCACCTTCGTGAAAACTGGGCCTTTCCGGTAACAACAGGGGATCTCCCGCGTAGTCCACTCCCCTGATATCCGGATTGCCGCTACCGGTGGCGGTATATTCCCCGGCGGAAGGCAGTACGGAATAACCGCTGGTCTCATTATTTAAGGAGAGTTTCGTCACTCTGGAAAGCGGTAACAAAGGCGACAGGTAGTTTCCCGTATCATCAACCGTCGTAAGGATAAACTCGACACGTGCGTGCGTGCGTTCCAGGAGTATACTGGGTGAAAGGGTTACCCTGCCATTGCCGCCCATATTGTCCGGAACGTGGAGATTGCGTTGGCCTGCCATGGGAAGATACTTCCGGTTTTCTCCTTCAGATCGTCGGACGTGAAAATCTCGGTTTTCTCCGTCAGCAGTTTCGGATCAGGAATCATAAGCTCTTCCCGGATCTTTTTCAATCCGGATTCACAATTGATCAATAAGACAAAATTATAATTACCACCCATCAGCTCTAGGTCCAGGGCTATATCGGAGTCCCCTACGTTTATTCCTCCCATCTCTCTCATCTCGAAATGATCAATGCCGGTTATACCCGTCAATGGGTTGGCAGTGCCTTGGGGATAATAGAAAATGACTTTCTCCGGAGAGGTTCCGATGTTCTTATAAGCGAAGAGGAGGACATGCCTGACGGTTTTCTCATATACCTCCGCGCCGATATAATTCTCCTTCCATTCCCCCTCTGAACGCACGGGGGCCTTCGTCATCCGGGAAGAACTCGTGCCCTTGTTCATTTCCGCCACGATCCGGATGGGAATACCCGTAACGAATCTTTTCATATCCTCCGTATCAGGCGAGCATCCGGTCAATTGTACGATTGCCAGGCAGGTCACTGTCAACAACCTTATCACAGTTCCGTATTTCATTATATATCGTTTTTTATAATAATCTCAACTCCTTTCAGATACCACACGAGTCTTAAATCTGTCCTGAGATGATATCAGCACCTAGCTCTACGGGACGGGAGACGACATTCCAATCCAAGACGGTCGCCTGTACCAGCGTCCATGTACTCTTCTCATACTTGAGTTTCAGAGTTATGGGAAAATCATGGTCACACTCCAGGCTATACGGTGGTTCGCCCGAATCACCCCGGAACATGATGATGTCATCCACCAGATTGGCGGTATAAAAGATTTCCCCGGTTGTCTTGTTGACCAGGGATACGAGCGTGTTTCTGCCTTCCTCCAGCTTCATCAGCGTAAAGTCAGCCTTTAACACCCCTTCCGTGTCACGTGTGGCTTCGGCCACGTACTCAAAACGTTCGCAAAGGGCGATCTGCCCGTTAAAGTCATAAACACCGTTGTCATCTTCTATCCTTATGACGAATTTCTCGTCCATAGGGAATGGATCGGGGATGGACTTGATGGTAAAATGTACCCGGTATGTCAGTTCCCGCATGTTGAAGGACACCCGCTCATATACGCTTCCCATATCCTCCCGGTTCTCCAGCGATACGGAAGCGAGCCCGACATACAGAGGCGCAGGGACTGAAGAGACCCTTCTGTCTTTCAACCGTAGCGCGCCCCACATCTCCTGCTTGGCCGTGACGCCTTCCTTAAAACCTGAAAATCATAGGCCACCAAGTCGCTGCCACCCCATGCGACAAACGTGAGCTTCCCCGTATGCCGCAATGTGGCGGGCAAGGAATAATCCGCCGAAAGAACCGCCTTCTTGTCGGAGAATTCACCCACCAGCACGTCTTGCTCGTCAAAGGCAAATACCCGGACCTGCCTGATATCTGACGGATAATTGGGGAATTGTTCGCAAGAAGTCCGGCTGTAAAATTGGAAATTGACACCTTGCGGACAACCACTCAAGTTATCGAATATGGCTGAATCGCAACCTATAAGGCAACAGGCCAGCAACATGATAAATATGGCAGGATGTACGCTTCTGATTCTCATTTGATATAGCTTATAATTGGGATTATTAACCGTTTGAGGTCTAACTATTTGTCTATTGGAGAAAGAAGGGGAAAGACTCCCCCTTCCCTCTTTGAAGGTTATGTAAGAAATCGTTGGCTGAGTTTACCTCTTATCTGAATATCATTCAAGAACGACATCACGTGAGACAAGGTTCCACTGGAGTACCTTGGCCACGACACGCATGTAGGTCTCTTCTTTCTCGATATCTGGATTTTCGGGATTAGTTGGTTCAGTAGGGTCTGGATCGGGCTTCGGCAGGTACGGATCCTTAGGGTCGGAAGGATCCCACGGCATACCCAGGCCCTGGAAAGCCGTAATTGTCAGCAGATAGGTGTTATTACGACGAACATCAGCGTTCACAACCGTCTTTCCATCAGCGGTTGTTTGACGGTTCCACAACGCGCGGTATGCGCATCTTCCGTTTGTATAGGTATAAGCGTTTTGACCCGGGTTCAACTGGCTTTTCCGTGCGGCTTCCTTGCTAGCGTAGATAAGCCCATCACCTTCTCCTCGATAGAACGTCTCGCCCTTTACCCCAGATTTACTGATTAACTTACCTTGATCCGCGTCCCAATCCCATACCTGTTTTGGAGTATAAGTAGCGTAGACCTTGGCATAAGGCAGGCGGTAGTAACCATAATTCTTGTTTCCGGCCGTGAGAGCCTCTTTCTTCACTGAATTCTCCAAGAAATAAATACCTGGTACCTTTTTAGCCTCGGCTGCATTTGCCGCGACCGTCTTGGCCGCGTACATGCCAAGATCAGTCGTTTGTGAACCTTGTGCCGTCAATAGGTTTCCCAGGCGGACCAAATGCTCCCTGGCTGTACCATTCGGGGCTTGGGCATTTTGAAAATCAACATAGTCATCAATGGCGGATGTAAAATCTTTGTAAAGCCCGTCACTCTCCGTGATTGTACGCTCTCCCGCATGGTTGCGGAAAAGATATGTCTTTGCGGCGCCGTTGATAGCCGTATACGTGAGGTCGTCAAGATCAACAGATCCTCTTCCATCCGTTGTTTCCGTATTTAAATTATCCCCCTTTGCGACCATGCCTTGCGACACGACACGTTCCATGTCAAAGGAGAATACATTCTGGGCCTCTTCCGTGCCTGTCTTAACTGTTTCCTTGGAGATATTGTCCTGGATGGTTTTCTGCTCGACGCTCGAGGCCATCACGAACTTATTTTCCGAGGCGAGAGCCGTGATGTCGGCCACCGCGGTAGCCGTATTTCCATACACATAGTTCGTGGCCGTTGCGATACCGGGCTCAAGATTTCCCCTGTTAAACAACAACGCCATTGCTTGGGAGCCCGCAGTGACTTTCCATGGAGCGACCGTGTAAGTGCCGTTGACTGTCGTTGCCCAGAATTTATCCTCCTCGTCAGCCTGTCCTAGCGTCCAGTCTTTAGTCTTGCCGGGAGAAATAAACCGTAAAGTCTCGAGTTTGCTCTCCGCTTCTCTACCCGCATAATCTCCTTGGCTGTCATTTACCGCCTTGGTCATGACATCTTTCATGGTAGAGATGTACATTCCAGCGAATGTGCTTCCCTCGGCAGGATTCCCTACCGGAGGAACATCGTCATCATTGCAGGCCGTCATGCCTAGACCTAAGACCGCAACACCCGCTAAAAGAAATTTGTTTACCTTCATAACTTAAAAGTTTAGTGAATAAATAAATTACTATTGTTATATAAAGTCTTAACTTTATTCATAAGCGCCTTCGCCATAGAAAACCTTGGCACGGTCATCCCCCTGTTTATAAGCCTCCTTCAGCAATTCTTCCGCCTTTTTCCAGTCCCCCTTGATATGGTAGGCGACCGCCATCGGGAAAAGGGCACGGCTGTCGTTCCTCACGTCGCTCAACACCCGTAAGGCGCTGTCTGCCTTTTTCCCGTATTTTAGCAAGGCGTTGGCATAGTTCAGTTTCGCCACCACGTCTTCGGGAAACTGTTCGTACGCCTTTTGGAAGACGGGGAGGGGGCTCTCCCCCCGGATGAGATATATTTCCGAGAGCTGGAACATCTCGTGTGAGCTCAGACACTCCGGCCTCGTGGCAAATATTTCAGGTAACTCCTCCTGGGTATAAGCCCTTACGTCGAAACTGAAACGAAAGGTCGTTCGACGGAGTTGCGGATAAAACTCATTCAAGAGGATGTCATAGGTCCTGCCGTTGTCCAAGTTACGTATGGCGGATTCTCGTTCCGTATCCGTCGGATACCGGTCTATGATAGACAGCAACTCCTCTTTATTGGACAGGGGAGAGATGCCTACGAGCTTTTTAAGGCCCTCCCAATCCTCCCCGGCACCGACCGTCCGGTAAGTCACTGCCCTTTTAAGTCCGGGATATTTCCCGGAGATGTAATTCGAGAGCGCAAGGGTACGCCCTTCCGCCAGTGACCGGTTATATTCCGCTTTACCCTCGGGGGAAGCGAAACCTTCTATGAGGACCTCTTTCAACTCGGCCCCTTTTATATCCAGGCTTCTTGATATGAAGATTTCCAGCCGGGCGAGCTCCTGCCCGTTATTGGCGAAGGCTTTTCTCAGTTCGTAGCTCGCCACGGGAAAAGTGACCTTGCAGTCAAAGGAGTCTTTATAATATTTGAATGCCACCTTCTCTGGCTCGATGAAATCATACATATAATCCTCTTTCTTGAAAATAGGCAGGTCAATAACAGCCACGGTTCCTTGATTCTCACGTATGCCACAACCAACGCAACCCAACAGCTCCTCTCTCACCATCACATGTCCATCCGCCATCCAGCGTTCGAAAGGGACGGATTCCTGCAGGAAATGCCCTGCTCCTCTATGTCCGAAAAGGATGGAGCTTATTGTCGAACCGTGATGTCCTTGAATTTTCGCCGAGAGCCTTCGACCGTGTAATGGCCTTATACCGCATTCTGCCCGCTACACTGACAGGCGAAATCAATCCTGTCATCCTCATCGGCGGAAACCAGGGATGGATAGATGACAAGGGCGTCCTGTGACTCCAACCGGGTCATGGCATCCACATGCAGGGAAAGACGCAGGCTTTTCCGTCTGCGCTTCGCTTGACCCTCACGTCATACCCCCAATGTAATGGTGACATGTTCCGCCCAACGACCTTTTGGGCCTGCGTGAATATAGCCGTCAAACCAAGGCTGGCACAGACGGTTGACAGCTTTATGTAATAATGTATCGATCTCATTGACTTCATGTTTTTATATCCTACACCTATTTTACCCAAGGCCTGTTTTATTTAAGTATATAAATGATAGAGAGGGCGGCTCTTGTCGGGCCGAGGTAATCGGCCCCTCCCTTCCCCGTCCTTTGTCCACAAGCCGTACATTTGAACTCGTCATATCTCACGTGCGCGTACCCTATCCCCAAAGCGGCTTCAAGGCTGAACCTGTCGGATAGGATCCAATGATAACCGGCGCTGATGCCGCCACCGTAGAAATAGCCCTCATAACGGTGCGCCTTCATCTCTTTATGCTTGTTCTGGAGAATAAAAGGGATGTTTATCCCACCGACATTCATCTGGCCTCCATGCGCGTGCAGCCCGAGAAACCAACCGTTGAATCTCTCGCAAGCCCAATAGCGTATCTCGGGTTGCACAAGCCAATGGCTCCATTTCCTTGTCTTGTATCCATCTGCGGTGGGATCGTTCTCATAGAAGAAAAAATTCATGCCCACCTGGGTATCCAAGGTCCATTTTTCCCCTAGAGAGAACTCCAGCGAGAGATTAGGAGTTAACAGCGCATCGTATACGAGATTATTCTTTATCGCGACCCTTTATGAAAAAGACTGCAAGCTGAATAACAGGAAGAAGAAAAAAATACTTTTTTTCATTTTGGCACTGATATTATTTTTAGCGACCGAACCGCTTGGTTCATAATGTTAATTTTTGATGATGCAAAGTTATAAAAGCTAAATGTTACACTTGTTACATAAAACAGACAATTAGTTATCGATAAAAGTCATTTTGAACGAGTTATGTCCGTAATATCAACAATAAGACATAATTCTTGATGGTTTCTGCCATTCCGCTCGCGGTAATAGTGCAAGTCTCATCATACCACAAATCCTCTCATCGTATTTGTAGCGTGTCGTATTTTTTATTCCATGCACGCAATGGTGACAGCATTAGAACGGACAAGGTCCTTCTGAAATATGATAGTACCGACATCAAGAGAGCGAGGCACTTCCCGATGCTACGAGAGAACGAGTGCGGAAACCGGTATCTTTAGAACGATCTCCCCTTTCGGGGCCGGAGATCTACCTAAAAGAGAGGCCGTGGACAGCCTAGCCATCCATTCCATCGTGATGTTCATCGGCTGTATTCCTCCTTGTCCGGAATCCAGCTGTCTATCAAATCCCTATGCCCGTCCATCCACTGGCGTATGGCTCTAGTCTCGGTCCCACTGGTTTCTTCTATGGCCCGCATCAGAGAGTTGATCTCGGTATCAGATAGGTGGATGTTTCCCAGAAGGGCGGCAGCGAACGGATGCTCCTTACTGAATCCTTTCCTAGCGATGGAATGGATTTGCTCGGCCTCCCCATAAACATTTCTCGAGTCTTCCAGCACCCTCAGGCGAAAGCGGTCAAACATCCAGTGCGGGGTCCAGCCGGTCACGACGATCCATTCCTTCTTGTCGATGGCCTTCTTCAGCAATGCCGTCATGGCGGGACCGCTGGAGATCATGAGTCTGTAATCCAGGCCGTATTCAGGGATGGCTTTCTCCGTGCATTTCATGATGCCGGTACCGGCGTCAATCCCCACGATCTCCCCGGAAAACCGCCGGGTATGGGCACCCAGTTCCTCTATCGTATGGATCGGGACATATTCAGGTACCACAAGCCCGATACGGGCGCTGTCGTATATCTGCCCGAGGATTTCCAGCTTACCATCGTATTTCCGAAAATAATCGGCATGGGTCACCGGCATCCAGCTGTCCATGAACACGTCTGTCTTGCCTCTTGCCAGAGAGGTGAATATGGGGGCGATGTCTGCGTTCAGGAGCTCGGTCCTGTACCCTTGTTCCGAAAGGATCTCCTTGGCCAGATAGGTGACCGCTATCCCTTCCGCCCAGTTCGCGTAGGCGATGCGGATTTTCTTGTCGGATATGTTACCGCACGAGAAGAATATCGTGATGGCCATCAGGGCCGTGAAAAGTATCGTTCTGTCTCTCATAATCATTTTGCTTTTTATTATATGTGTCATTCCTTTTGTTTTTTCCGAGCCATTCCCTGCGTGATCCGGTCAAGCACGATCGCCAGTATCACGACGGCAATCCCCCCCTCGAATCCCATGCCTATCTTCATCTGGGTGATACCTTTCAATACCACTTCCCCCAGACCTCCAGCTGAGATCATGGCGGCTACCACCACCATGGAGAGCGACATCATGATGGTCTGGTTGACACCGGCGAGAATGGTGGGCAATGCCAATGGCAGCTCCACCTTGAACAGGAGCTGGACGGGAGTGGCACCGAAAGAGCGGGCGGCTTCCTCCACGTTCTTCGGCACCTGCCGGAGGCCCAATGCGGTGAGCCTCGCTACCGGAGGCAGGGCGAAAATGATCGTGGCGAAGGCTCCCGGTACCGTTCCCAACCCGAAAAATAGCACCGCCGGTATCAGATAGACAAAGGCCGGCATGGTCTGCATGCAGTCAAGCACCGGCTGCAAGATCTTGTTGCAGTGTCCGCTGCCCGCCATCCAGATCCCCAGGGGGATTCCCAGCATCAGCGCCATGCCGGTGGAGGAGAGTACCAGGGCCAGGGTCTGCATGGTCTCCTCCCAGAATCCCATCCCGTAAACGAGCGACAGCCCCAGGAGGGTGAAGATCCCTGTCCCCCTGCCACTCTTGTATAACGCCAGGAAAGTGAGTATCGCGATGGTTATGTAAAAAGGTATCCCGAGCAGGACGCACAGTATCCCGTCGATAACACTTTCCACCCCTAAGCTCAGCAGGTCAAAAAACGATGCGCCGTGCTCGGTCAGCCATTCCACGGCCATTTCTATATATTCTCCTATATTTATCATAATTCTATTGCGTTTTGAATGATTTCATTGATTTCTTCCTTGTCTTTTCCCGTCACCTCGATAATGAGCGACGAGAGCGGTACCATTCCCTCGAACTCCCGTTTCTCGTTGACCACCCAGATGGGCGAGTTGGTCTTCGTCATCAGGGGGAGTATGTCCTCCACCACAGTATCGCCCAATATGGAGTGTACCTCTTTCCTTACGATAGAGTCGATGTTCAGGATACGCTCCTTCCTTAATTGGATAAGTTCCTTCAGATGGACCTCGCCTACCAGTATGCCATCCGGATCCACTACGGGCAACACGGTTATTTTACGTTCTCTCATCTTCCTGATCAGGACCTCCGGTCCCTCTTTTCCCTGCCTTGCCACCATAGGCTTGTCCACCATGATGGATGCGGCGGTGATAATCCTGCTGCGGTCCACGTTCTCCACGAAACACCTCACGTACTTATTGGCGGGATCGGTCAGGATCTCCTCGGAGGTACCGATTTGCTGTATCTCCCCGTCACGCATGATGGCGATACGGTCACCGAGCTTGACAGCCTCCTCCAGGTCATGCGTGATAAATACGATGGTCTTTTTCACCTTCGACTGCAAGGCCAGCAGCTCGTCCTGCATCTGTACCCGTATCAGCGGGTCCAAGGCGGAGAAGGCCTCGTCCATCAGCAGGACTTCCGGATCATTCGCTAAGGCACGTGCCAGTCCCACCCGTTGCTGCATGCCTCCGGACAGCTCGTTGACCATCAGGTCGGCGTATCCGTCCAGCCCGACCAGACGCATGCTTTCCGCCGCCTTTTGCTCGCGTTCCCTCTTTTCCTGGCCTTGAAGCTCGAGTCCGAAAGCGATGTTCTGCAATACGGTATAGTGGGGCATCAGCCCGAAATGCTGGAAAACCATCGCCAGCTCCTTCCGGCGCAGGGAACGCAACCGTTCATCCGGAACTCCGGCGATATCCTCCCCGTTAATCAGTATCTCACCGGAAGTGGGCCTGTTCAAGCGGTTGATACACCTGAGCAGGCTTGACTTGCCGCTTCCCGAAAGTCCCATGATCACGAATATCTCACCTTCCCGGACAGAGAGGCTCGCGTTGTTCACGGCAACCGTACATCCGGTCTCCTTCAGGAGCTCACTTTTACTTTTCCCTTTTTTCAGCATCTTGAAAGCCTTGTTCCTTTCAGAGCCGAAAATCAAATACAAATCCTTGATCTCAATTTTATTTTTATCCATAATCCTTTAAAAATAATATCCTATGTTTATATTAAACCTGACATTCCAGTTGTCTTCCGTTCCACCGGCAAAGGCTTCGTCCCATACGTCGCCAAGCCATGCGTGATTCCTCCCCACGGCATAGTCGATGTAGGTGAAGACCTTTCCTATCGCCAAAGAACACCCCGTCACGTTCTCCAGGCTGTCATTAAACCCGGCGACGCGTTTGCCCAGCAGGCTGAAATCATTGTACAGGCAGATATCGTCCAGAAACCACTTGTTCACGGGGATCCGGTAGGACAATGACACCGTATATATATCCGCCCTGGAGGCGATCCGGTAAGACGACCCGTAAGCCGCCATCGTCACCACACTTCTGTCTTCCCCTGGAGCCCGCACGGGTCTGAGATTATAGTTGGTATACTGCATTTTAAGGTTCCACCGCCGATAGTCGGCAACATAGTGCAGGGCAAAAGCGGTACGGAGTCCTGTCTTTCGTGTGTCCATATTATACAAACCTCCCATAAGGACCGAACCTCCGAGTTGATGTCTCCACAAGTTTCCGAAATGATATACCACCCGGATATTGCCCTGATGCGCCTCCTTATCGCGTCCGGCGATGTCATAGGCATAGCGGCTGGCGGACAGTTCCGAGTCTCCTCCGGTCCCGGAAAGGTCGGCGTTCTGGAAATAGGCGAGCGACAACTCCCAGCGGTCCTTATGGAAGAGGTATTTTATCCCCATGTCCGCATCGTCCTCAAGACCGGCATAATAGTTCAGGTTGAAGAAATAATTGTTACCCGTATAAGGCAGGACACCGAAAGGGACCGTTGTCAGGCCTATCTGTAACCGGTGTGAATCATTGAAACGATAGCCTATCCAACCTTCCCTGAGCATGCCGCCTCCCGAGGAAGAGGGATAGAAGCGGTAATCCACCGCTAAATCGATTTTTTTATAGGAAGCGTTCACGTTCAGACGGAGCACGTCGAAGTCGAATTCTCCGCCACGATTCCGGCTTTCCGGTTTCCAGTCTGAGTAATTGTAGTTGAACCGGAGTGCGCCTCCTATTTTAACCTCGGTTTTTCCTGCGCTGTCACAGGCAAAATGATATTTATCGCCAAAAGGAATGGCAATAGCAAACTTTCTTTATATCGCATAAAGTCACGTTTTGGCAAGGCATTTATCCAATACCTCGCAATGGTTTATAAAATGATTTTCTTAAAGCAGGCCCTGCGTAATTTCTAAGAGAGGATGAAAAGTTATCCAATACGTAAAATAGAACTAAAGGTACTTAAAAGTAGTTGGTTTCGCCTGCGAATTTTGCAAAGTTAAGAAAGCAAATGAATATACCAAATTTAACCCAAGAGAACCCTTGAAAATGTGGGACCGAGCTTTTAAAAATGCAAGAAAACCGGCAGCCCCCGTTCTTTCCACTAACCCTGTAATGTTTTCGACATTATCTCGCTACAGAAAACATATATTTTAATATTGACACGTAAGACATAGTCTATAAACCAAACCTCTTGATTCATACTAAACATGGCGGAAAGTATCTGACTCTTCTCAGATTCATTTGATAAACGTTCCGTTCCTCAATTCTTCGAAAGATTCTCGCAGCTCCTCGTGGGTATTCATGACGATGGGACCTCCCCAGGCGACCGGTTCCCTCAAAGGACTGGCGGCGAGCAGGAGAAAACGTGCGCCTTCCGCTCCGGCCTTCACAACCACGGGCTCATGTGTCCTTTCTCCAGGAGCGGAAACGGAATATAATATGGCGCACCCCTTATCCTCGATCGACCGTTGTTCCGGATCGGGGATAAGCGAGCCTTCCAGTAAATAGATAAATAGTGTCTCATTATTGTGGGCCTCCTCGTAGCTCCATAAAATGCCGGCAGGCAAGGTTATGTCCAGATATGTAACCCGGGCGTGCGAACCGTTCAGAGCCCCCCGTATCCCCTGATAGCAACCGGATAGGATACGGACGGTCGCTTTATCGGCCACCACCGGGATATCGGTTAACGAGATATCTCTATATGTAGGTGGCACCATCTTTTTCGTAGCGGGCAGGTTTACCCACAACTGGCACCCGAGCAGCCTTTCCGAAGGCTGCGGCATCTCCTTGTGGAGTATCCCGGATCCGGCGGTCATCCACTGACAGCCCATAGAGCGGATCACCCCCTTGTTTCCCAGGCTGTCCTCATGCGCCATTGTTCCGCTGACTAAATAGGTTACGGTCTCTATTCCACGATGAGGATGCCAGGGAAATCCCTTTATATAATCCTGAGGATTGGTGGAGTCAAAACCGTCAAGCATCAAGAACGGATCGAAATCCTGTATCGTCCGATCCCCCAATATACGGCGCAGACGCACACCCGCCCCGTCAACTGCGTTCCGTCCCCTTACAATTCGGGTCACTTTTCTTTGTCTCATATTGCTGTCATTTCAATATTAATTATCCTTTCTCTATTCATGTGTGAATTCACAGTCCACAATAATCCGTATATCGTCTGCAATCATGGCCGGAACAAACTTAAGACCGAGATCAAACTCTGAGCGTTTGATTTTGCCGCTAAGACGAACGCCTACTGTGTCTTTTTAGATACGGGACTCTTCCTCTTCCCTATCAGTAGTACTTCCAGCTCTATCCTTTGGGTAACCCCGTGAAGTGTAAGGTCTCCATATATTTTTCCTTTCCTGGTCTTCTCCATCTTTATCTTTGTACTTTTAAATGTCATTAGGGGAAAGACCTCCACATTAAAAAAATCTGGAGAACGCAGATGGTTGTCCCGTGCCACCACGCCCGTACTTATACTCGTGGTCTGCACTTCCGCCAGGATATGCGTATTCTTATAATCGTCATTTGCCTGCCTTACAGAGATGTCAAAATCCGAGAAATATCCGCTGACAAAGGAGAGCCCCGCATGTTTCACCTCAAAACCGATACGAGTATGATCGGGATCATCCTTCCATATGGCAGCCAGTGCACTGAGGTTGGTAGTTATCATAAATAAATAATAACAAGATGAAAATTAGTGCTATCATAAATCAAATAACATTTTTGAAAGGCGTATATTATTCCATCTGGTTTCAGGAGAATAAACCCGCCTTCGTTTTTATAGTCCTTCCGACCATATCATTCCTTAAGGGTCTCAACGAAGAAGAACCATTATCCAACAATCCCTGGACAAACACAGGAACAGTCTCCTTACGCTCCCAGTCCCTTTGCAGTTCACAAATATATTGCGTAACGGAAGTCAGACGGACTCCGGCCTGCTCCATCCGCCTAAGGGCAATCTCATGGGCTACTTCGGATGTGCCACCAACAGCATCAACAATGGTATATACCTCATATCCCTCTTTCAACAAGTCCAAAGCGGGAAAAGAAAGACACGCCTCTGTCCATAGCGCACAAATCACTAATTTTTTCTCCCTAGTGCCTTGACCGCTTCTTGAAAATCTTTGTCCTCCCATGAATTGATTGAGGTCCTATCGATCTCAGGCTGGTCCGGAAGGACCTTTTTGATCTGGGGAATGGTAGGCGTATTAAGACCAGTGGCGACATTTACCGTAGTTAAGACAATCGGGACGTTGAAACCTTTAGCAATCCGGCATACATTAGATATATTTTCCACCAATTTCTGTCTGTCCATAGAAGTAATGGAATGAACCTGTATTGGTTGATAATCAATTACTAACAACGCTGAATTTTCAGGTGTCAACAAATGATCCGTCTTAGGATCTCTAATAGGCTTAATACTGCTCATTGTATAATGTTTTATAGTCGTTAAATAATTATTGACATGATGATATCCTCTGTTTTTCAGAATCTATTTACTACGACAAAGTTCGTGAATTTTCTCCGTTACGATGTGTTCCTAATAGAGCGGTATTTAGTCCATCACGATACACCTTGCCGGAGATGTGAAGATGATTATCCCATTTGCATATTTGATTTTTTTTTTGTATTTTGCGTTCGCATTTTTAGATGGACGCTGATTTTGTTTATCGGACATTCTAATTTGAGAGACTGACCATTCTAAGAAATTTTATCATTTAATTATGTGATTTTTTGACAACATGGATCATACCAAAGATACACTATTGGAGTTGATACGGGGAACGTTATCGACAACCATATATAATCAAGGAGTCTATATCCTTAATATAGAAGAAATTCTTGATAACTATAAACGTAGGATGTTCCATGCCGGTTTTTTCTATTATATGCTGGTAGAGATGGAACGGCCAAATTCATGATAAATTGCCATTCCCTTACCTTAAAAAGGTGATATGCTTCTCGTTACTCCCAGGATGTCTGTTTCATTGAAATCCAAGAGCATGGAATTTAACTCCTATGGTATATGTATAGAACCTTCCTTTTTGACTCATTAGCAGTAGGAAGTTATGCGTATAAAAGCCTCTATAACGCTGGTTCTATGACGTTGGCTTTACAGTTGGATAATGATGATTTTGCATATGTGCATAAAACATTAGAGCTACTGGCTCATAGCCTCACTTTTAATTATCCTGTTGAAATGATGAGTCATTTGGTCAATTTCCTATTATTACAAATAACAAAAATTGTTGACAATCAAAGTGCGCGTTCCTCTGGAAAGATCAGCCGTCCTGACGAACTGTTCCGCTTGTTCAGAAAATTATTGGCCGAACATTACCGACATGAACATACCATTGCTTTTTATGCGGACAGGCTTCATGTGTCCCGTCCTTATCTTTCAAGGATTATACGTCAGGTTTCTGGAAAGACAGTAAATATCTATATAATGGAGGCCCTTCTCTCTGAAGCTAAACGTTTGTTGACGTTTACAGATTTGGCAATAAAAGGTATTGCGGAAAGTTTGGGGTTTGCGGATCAATCGTCTTTCGGAAAGTTTTTTAAGAAAGGAACCGGAATGTCACCCCTAAATTTTCGTAACAAAAATCAAACCTCTATAGAATAAACACTTATCTGTTCCTGAACACCTGTATATTCTCTCTTATCTAGCTTCTTCCTGCCATTGTTTTTTAGGGTACGAGGCCGGTTATTCACGAGAAGGCAGTTTACGGGCTTAATTTTCCCGTCAAGCCAAATGCTAGCTGTTTTCTTCTAACCAAAGGCAGAAACAACCGTTCCATAAGCCTTTCTTGTTTTCAACGGGTACTTTGTTTCTGCCTTTGGCTATGATTTCAGCGGCTAAATCGCTTTTACGCCCGACAACGTGTTTTTGTGGCTTTCCGTTGATGATGGCCTCGATACGAAAGTCATGCCGGGTGTCCTCGATAACGTTGATTTCTGATACCTGAAAACTGTCTTTGTTTCGTATGGCTCGATGACGGTGGGCAAGCAGTGTTTCATGGCTTCTCCTATGGTCGGAGATACTAAGGTGAAAAGATGTCAATCCTCTAACACTCACAACATTATTTCCCATGTCTTATCCTTTTCGGTTTTATTCATCATTTATTCCATTGTATATGCTGAAACAGGTACCGGCAGGCCGTCCATCTGTTCCAAGCAGTTCACTACCCGTAATAGGAAAGAAAGTTCCCCATATCGATATTGTAGACCTTTCCATTCTCAAACAGGCGCAAGGTGATAAGGCTGACACCGGCTTTCTCGGCAGCCTCTTGCCGGGTGGGCCCATAGGCTAGATCTATATTCCTTAAATCGTTTGACTAAATCCGCTATGATTTCTGGGTTAGCCATGGCTTGGGTGACGTGATTCGTTGTCTCGCTGCAAGGGTAAATATATTAACTGCTAAATCAAAATATGATAGGTTACAACTAATATATTTACTATTATATTGAATTGTGCGAGATGTCTTTGTGTACTAACCTCCCAATTCCATGCTTCGCTTATTCCCGTCTATAATTGGGCTTTGAGCAGGCTTTATGTCCTGAATACTTTTTAGCATTCTTTCCATTTGGAATATTTTGGCGGCAGCGATAAAGGTGGTGGATGATATATCCGGCTGGAGGCTTTTCAGTACGTTATCCGATGGCTGATATCCTTTCATCTTCAACTCCAGAATGGTGTTGAAGTCATCATCTCGCATAGCCTTTATGAAGGTCTGTTCTTGTTCGTTGACAATATTCGGCATTTGGATCGTATGCGGTTGCTTACCGAACAAGAGCAGATTTTTTCCGATAAAATCAGCGTGTTCCGGTTTGACCCCGCAATCCTTGGCTGTTTCAAGCTAGTGCGATACGGTTTCCTGTACCTTTTCGATAATCTGTTTGTGTTCCCGGATACCCATGTTCTCTCCCACTTTTTGCAGATCTTCCATCGTGAAATTGTCTTGTTTGCCATTGAGTGACAGTTGGTGACGGTTCGTCCATTTGCCGCCCGGTGTGTATGAGTAGCAGAGGTCGTATGCAGGAGACAGTTTCCACTTCCCTTGTTTATCCATCAGGAAAGAGAAGTTCTTGCTATGGTCGTCATGGTTCCGGCTCATGACGTTGAACACCATACGCCGGTATAGTTCTTCTTGTTGCGGATAGGGCAGGTTCATCTGCCGCATGAAACGGAAGATCTCTTCGTATGAACGGCGTTAGTCACGGTCATAGTGGGCAATCCCGGCTAATGTTTGTACATGGATCTTCTCTCCGTTTTCCACACGGTCGAAACGACGTGTCATGAAGTGGCATGACTCTTTTTCCTGAAGTAACCGGCATTCCATCATATCGATACCGCAGGCTTTTGCCATCCGGTGATAGGCATATTCGATGTTACCTATTCCTCGTGGATTGTCCGTTATCTGCGTGTGTTCGCTGTATTTGCCACCATCAAATTTCAATGAGCGTTTCTTATAGGCGATGATTGCTTTGGGCTTGGCACCTCCGGCGGATGTCCCCACTTTCAGTATGTCCAGTATGTTTCTTCCTTCCTGACGCAGTTGGGCCTGAAATGCTTTCCTGTCCGTGAATATGGATTTGGCAAGCTCCGTCAGTTCCTCGATATGGAGGACCGATGACTCGTTCATGCCGTTGATCGGTGAGTACGGCTCAAACTCCAGTGCGCCCATACCACGTTTACCTACATAGCAAAGCCTGTCTAAAGGGGTGATCTCTTCTCCGGACAATCCCCGGCTGGCGAACCACTCGTTGATGATCTGGTTTCCGAAAGTATCCGGCAGTGAATCGGCGAACAATCCGGGCAACCCTTTGAAACAGTCCGTACGGTTTTCAAGGAACTGGTAGGGCGTGTTTCTGTACTGGGCAATGGGCATAATGATAGGAGAAATGTCAAGACCAGAGCGGATGAACTTCCGTTCATAGTCGAACAAGGCAGAATTGCTTTCCTTTTCCCAATAGAGAGAACCTACGCTTTCTCCCCACAGCTTCACGTCTACTATTAAATCATTCATGGCTATCTTGTTTTAAATGGCGTACACGGTAACGTTTTTTCCCTTGCAGTTTTTTGAGTTCTATCGGGCTGATCCGGATTTCCGGTACCAGTTGTTCCAGGTTCTCCAAAAGGCCGAGTGAACGAAGTACACTGATGAACAACAGCAGCGATACCGATTTGCCTTTCTCGATGTTCGCAACGGTCAAGGGGCTTACACCGGAAGCCGTTGCCAGTTCTTCCTGCGTGATGTGCTGCCTGATACGTGTCTCTTTGATGCGTTGGCCGATTTTCACCAATACAGCCGGGTTGCTCATTTCATTCCACATGGTTGTTCCTTTTTTGTAAATATACAAATAATCTATATAAATAGATGGATTAATCTTGAATATTAGAGTTAATCTATATAAATAAAATGATTATGGTTGTCTAGATTTATCTGTTATTCTTTTTTGAACATAGATGGATTTAATAAAATCACAACACATTGTGATTTTATTTGTTTTTCATGTTTTAAATTGGTATTTTTGTCGAAAAATCACAATATACTGTGAATATGAAAGAGATAGGAAAGATTATCAGGGAACGCAGGAAGAGTTTGAGGGTTAATCAGCTGGAGTTATCCGAACTGGCAGGCGTGGGTATCAATACGCTGGTGGCCATCGAGCGTGGAGAAGGTAACCCTAAATTGAAAACATTGCTTTCCATACTTGACACGCTTGGGCTTCAAATGACTATCGAATTGAAAAGTTGAATTTAACGGTTAATTGAAATGAGACAATGTGAGGTTTATTTGCACGGCATTAAAGCCGGAATGTTGACAGAAGAGGATAATGGAGAATATACATTTATCTATGATTCTTCTTATTTGGAGAAAGGGGATTGTCCATCGGTCAGCTTGACTCTTCCATTGCGTGAAGAACCGTATCGGTCAACGGTCTTGTTCCCGTTCTTCTTTAATATGTTGTCGGAAGGTGAAAACCGGAAATTGCAATCTCAGTTATTGCACGTCGATGCCGAAGATGACTTTGGCATACTGCTGGCCACCGCCCACTATGATACCATAGGTGCCGTAACCATTAAACCTGTATTGCCATGATCACCTTGACGGTTTGTCCTTCAACACTGGCGGAAGGGTTCGATACTCATTCTCCTGCCGCACGTAAAAAAATGTTTGACGATAAAATGGTATCTCATTATTTGAGAGTGCCAAGCCCTTCGACCAACAGTAAAGAAGCCAATGAAGCTATACGAAACGCGAAGCGAATCTCACTGTCGGGCGTACAGCCCAAGTATTCGGTAATTGTTGATGAACAGGAATCGTATCTTCGTTATACACAGGAAGGCGAGCAGGGAACATATATATTGAAGCCGTGTCCCAGCAGTTACCATATACTGAACCGGGATTATTGCGCTGCCAATGAGCATTTGACCATGCAAATAGCGGCACAGGTATATGGAATAGAAACGGCGGCCAACGGGCTTTGCTTTTTCAATAATGATGAAGCCGCTTATTTGACACGGCGGTTTGATGTTCATGACGGGAAAAAATCTCAGCAAGAGGATTTTGCGGCACTGATGGGATATACGAAAGCGAATGGCGGAAGTGATTATAAATATTGCAATGGCAGTTATGAAGAGTGTGCGGAGGTAATACAGAAATATGTAAAAGCTGCCCGGATTGATATACTTCGTTTCTTCAGGTTGATTGTATTTAATTTCATCTCTTTGAATGACGATGCGCATCTGAAAAATTTCTCGCTGATTAATAGTGGAGATGAATATCGGCTTTCTCCCGCATATAACCTGATAAACACCTCATTGCATTTGACTGAACCCAGGAGATTCGCTCTTGATAAAGGATTGTTCAAAGAGGGATGAATTTGGGGGATACCCATCGGGTAGGTCGGAAGGATTTCGAGGAATTTGGGCGGCGCATAGGGTTGGGCGATAAATTGATAAAGCGTGAAATTGATGGGTTTATTCATGAGAAACCGTTGGTGCAGGCATTGATAGATCGGTCTTTCCTATCAGAAGAACTGAAAAAGCAATACAGGTTGTCTATGAGCTACAGGTGTAAGATGCTTTCTTTGCAATAAAAAGTGGTAAGGCTTATCGGTAAATTATATCTTTGCTTTTCATATTGTTCGTATCTTTAAAGTAAAGTGATAATGATGATGTGTATGTGCCCCGGTATGTCTATCATTGTGGCAATGAAAGCAGAGAGAGGATTGATTTTTAAGTATTGTCATGGCAAAAGAACTGATCGTGTTCCCAGGATTCTTGGGGAAAATTATAATTCCGACCTGATAGAACGGTTGTATGAGGCAGGTGGCAATGTCATGCTGGATCTTATCATATACCTGAGCAGCCATCACCTGAAAGACCTGTTCGGTACCTCTTGGTTCTCTGTGGAGGATTTTTGCCACAAGATGGGTTATAACCGTACCAACTTACAGCGGAAACTGACCGAAGAGCAGTTGACAGCTATGTTCGGAAGCAGGACACCCCCGAAATATGTAGTTGCCGGTACGGCAGGGAAATCGGTCACTCACCCGATAGAGACGGTATTTGAGGCGGCGATCTATAAATTGGGATTGGAGAACTTGTATTATCCGGTAGCCGGTGAAGATGGCCGTACATCTTATAACTTCGTGCAGATCTTGAAACGATTTGATATTGTTTCCGACTTCGAGACAAAGAAATCGACGAAAAGGCTGTATTCGGCGGTGATAAGCCCGGAGATTAAAGACTTCATGTTTTCGCTCTATAACCTCTTGGAACTTCAGGATTATCGAAACTTACCCAGCCGTTATCGTTATTTTTACTTGGAGCTATCCAAGATGATTTACCTGATCAAGTATAGAGTCAAGAATAACGAAACTCCTTTCTATGTGCTGACAGTCGATCAGCTGGCTAAGAGGTTGGGGATAGAAATAGCTGAACCCAAATATCGGAAAAAGAAAATCGCCTCGATACTTACGAAGATGAACGGCTACCTGAAATATACCAATTTCAACTTTTCCTTCATCAAAGGTGAGCATGATAGATGGGCTTATACCGTTTTGTTCTCGTTTCCCCAAGATACGTTGCGTTATTTCGATGAAGGACAGTATGCGGTCGTGACGAAGCGATTTTATAAGAGCCTGCTTAAGTTATATGTGGAGCTGGTTTATCCTGAGATAGAGTTGGAATCCAGAGGAAAGGAAGTGAAAGAACAGGAGAATGATAAGGAACTGTATGGCGAGTTCCTTCAGTGGGCCAATTTCTCTGAAAATATCGAGAAGAAAAAGCAATTATATATAAATGATTTTGTGGCTGTTTTCGGCAGGTTTCCCGAAGGGTGGACACCAGAGAGGCAGCAGGAAGTTCCTGATCCGGAAAAATTCATTTCTTCAAAGAGTGGTGCTGATAGAAAGTCCCCAACTGTGTAAAATCGTTCACTTTTCACGTTTTTTTTGCTGTTTTAGTTGTGTACAGATGTCCCGTTCTTTACTTCCAGCTGTATGCGACCGTCCCTCTTTCCTGCTCCAATTGTGTACAACCGTCCGTAATATAGTGATAGCTGTGTGAAAGTATCCACTCTTTTCAAGAAAGGAGTGATAGGGGGGTAAGTCAGTACATGATTGTTATATAGTCGAATAAAGAAACGGAATCTTCTAAAAAAGCCTGATAGCTGTGTAAAATGATCCACCATATTACATAAGTATACCTAAAACCCTAACCCTTTATATTCCCCGAAAAACTACATACAAAGAAATGACCGGGAAAATGAATTTTCCCTTCACACGCTCCATACTTACTTTCGGAAAAATATTTTCCGGAAGTAGATGTTGAATTTTACGGTTTTTAATATGCCTGAAAGGGTGTCTTGCTCTTTTACGCTAAACTTATTTCTAGGGCGTTCCCTTTCGGGCGGGCTATCCGTTGCAAGTCCTCGTTACCCTCCGGGCTTTTCCCTGCTATCCTTAACGCTTTATGCTCCGGCTATGCCGGAAGAGAGGTATGATGATTTTTTCCTGAACTGATAGGAACATTGCGAAGGTAGGCGGGGGCGGAACGTCCGATATTGAAAAGCCAAATCTCCAGCCTTCCCTTTGGGAAGGTAGTATTTACCAGTTCAATCCCGTCCTAATATCCGTCTTTCCCGCTTTCTCTTCAAAGCACTGTTCCCAATCAGTTGAGGAAAAATTTATGGTTGGGGCGACAAGCGATGTTTGCGAGTATTAATCTTTTAATTTTTGGCAGTATGAAAACGAAGAGAACCGTATTTGAGGTGAATGACGTTTATCGGGTGATGGAAAACAGCGAGTTGATCTATGTCTTGACGAACAGTGAGAAACTGAAACATGAGGAATATAAGTATGAACAGATGGAAATGGACGGGTTGTTTTTGTCTGATGTACTGGAAACATTGACACCCAGCCGTAAAAAAGTCGCTTATGCGGCGATTGAGCTGTATAAACGGCTGAAAGAAGGACAAGTCGAAAATCCCGCGGTTTTGTCCAGCGGTAATGTTTGTAAAATGATGCATCCCGTTTTGTGCGATATCACTACTGAAGAGATGTGGGTGCTGTTGTTGAACAGCTCGTCCAAACTCATCCGTAAAGTCCGTATCTCATGCGGTGAGATAAATACCGCCCCTGTGGATATACGGGTTATCATGAAGCAGGCATTGTATTATAACGCCGTATCTTTTATCATGGTGCATAACCACCCGTCAGGAGCACGCAAGCCTAGCAGTGCGGATGACCGCTTGACGGAAGCGGTTAAAAAAGCCGCTGAAACATTAGACATCCGTCTGTTAGATCATGTGATTGTTGCCGGTAATATATATTATAGCTATGCGGACGAGGGAAGATTGCAAAAAAGGTAAAGATGGACGGGAGGAATCCCGTCTGCCTGAATTTCAGCTTCGGGGTTCTTTTTTGGCAGTCATCCCCAAAAAAGAGCCCCAAAAATGCTTTTCTGACTATCGGATACGATATCGTAAAATACGCAAAGACGTAGCTTTTCAGAATAAATACATATCTTCACGTTAAAGGTAATCGGAATGAATATATTTTCTGCTTTTGATACAAGCGTTATGGTGGCTCTCTTACTGGGTATTGAGTTTCTTAGGAGTGATATCCGAACGATTCTCTATTGTAAAAGGAATGATCCCTGGATTCTTAAGAGTTGCTTATATACGCTGCTTATATTATTGACAAGCCTTTATTCTATCGTGGTCGGTGCCATGCTTCATCCGGAACCCGTACCTGTTTATGAATTGATGCCCGGTTTTCAAATAGGGGTTTATGGCTTTTCCTTCTCGTTTATATTACTTGCTATAGCATGTCTTTATCGTAAAATATTACCTTTTGTCCTTGGGGGATACGCTATAATATATGTAATAGGTGTACTGGTACCGTTACTTAGATTTGTAGTGGCTATGATGGATTATTTCGCTCGAGCAAGGGTGTAGCTGGTTAATTTATTGATTGTATCGGATCGCCCTTTCTGTGGGTTGCCTCCCCCCTATTCTTTTCCTCCGATCCAGGTCCGGCTTTTTGCCCGGCAAAGGTTCCAGTATTCCGCAAATGGCAAGTTACAGCCAAGTGTCTTTACTGTATGAAAAATAACGATGAAGAAGTGTCGCCGTATACAGGCTACACCGATTGTTAACGCATAAAACGCAAAAGTAAGCGAATGACTTAATTAATATTTCGGTGAAAAATTACCAAAGTATTGTACACATTAATCAAAGTTTAAATAAAGTCGTGTTACCGGAGATAAGGAATATGAAAGGATATTTGAATTTCGATATGATCGGTTGTAACAATAATGAGGAAGCCTACCCATATGGTTTATCTCTTCATGAAAGTGTACCCTGCTTTCAGTGGTTGGCAGAAGAACGATATCAAGAGATACGACTTGAATCTGACAATGGATTATCGTCCATGGGATAATTCAGCGTGAGACGATAGCGAATCGTTCGCCAAGGTGGGTATTCCTATCACCTGGCATCATACCGATCCTCGTCCCTACTACAACTTACCGGACGATCATGCGGATCGGATCAATTGGGATAAGGGAGTCGATATTATCACGAAAGCTTCTTTCTCGAGTATGTGGGCCTGTGACTAACGATAAGGAGTTTTAGACAGTTAAATATAAAGAGAGGATGCCGCTATCCTCTCTTTATATTTAACATTGTCTTGAGTGCATTAAAGGATCGGACCAGCTCCCCATTGCGGCGCATTGGTGTCCTGCCAAATACGCTCGCTATTCAATATGTCGCCGGAGCCAACGCTTAAGCCCTGTTCTTTATAAGCCTCGATCAAGTTATCATACATCAAGTCTGTTGGATTCGGTGCGTTCAATGCTACACGACGCGGGATATTGGTCACGGGATAACCATTAGCGCTATAATCCATACGTGGGAAAATTGAAGATCCTATCTTAGGCACGCCGGAACGACGGGCGGTCGAGTAAGCGTCTATCGGAGACATCAAGAAATGTAAGATTTGTTGGATATATACCTTTTCCAAATCAGAAGCCTTGTTTCCTGTCAACTGATAGTCTTTATAAGACATCATCTCATCGATCTCGCCTGCTACCAAATCAATAGGTTTCTCGTTTGGATCATAGTTGTAAGTCGTACCGTAATACGGGATCTTATTCGAGCGAGCCAAACGGTCGTATTCCTCAACAGAAGCGCGAAGCGCTTTATTGAAATAATCTTGGGCCGATCCGGGCAGGTTCGCTCCCAATAACTTGAACTCAGCCAGATACAGGTTCACCTCGGCTGTTGTCATATACATACCATACCAAGGATTGTCTTCGATGTCTTGGATCACAGGATCTCCTGCCGCAACCGGATAAGTAAAGTCTATTCGACCGTAAACTTGCTCTTGTTGGAAGCGAGAGAATGGTTCATAGATATAATCATCATTGTATTTACAATTAATATTATAATTGAACCAATCCCCAAATTTACCAGCTTGTTGTCCGGCATTGTAATCCAATGGGAATCCTTGGTAACGTACCCATGGTTCTCCGGCTCCTTTCCAAGCGTTGAATTTATATTTACCGTCAGCTCTTACTGAATAATCGATGCTCTCCATGATATAGTGAGGAATTTGTGCCTGCTTGCCAGCATCGAAGAATAACTGTACGACATTGGAATTCCATTCATTTTTTTGAAAAACGAAACGGACACGCGGGTCACGGTTGTTAACCATGAAGTCGATCAGCGTCTTCGAGCCTCCCACACTTTGCAAAATGCCATTGTTCCAGTGGTAGGTCTTATCTTGGTTGGATGAATTGTAAGTAACCTTGTTGAACAAGAAATCATCATCCGTGCCATTCAACACGCCACAGGAGGCATTAGCTACTTGTTCGGCGATTTGGATCGCTTTCTGACGGTTTTGAGAGATCAAACGAGCCGCAATCTTCAATTTCAAGGAATTCGCCAGTTTCGCCCATTTCTCTTTCTGACCGTTGTAAATAGCGTCTTGCGCTCCCTCGAACACTTGATTTTGGGCTGTCGTGAAAGTCGTGATCGCTTCGTCCATATTGTTCAGCCACAGCTCATACAAGCGTTCCACGCTGTCATATTTCGGTGTCAAAGTTCCACCATGCAACGCTTGTGCAGCCTCCGTGTGAGAAATATTTCCGATGAAATCGGAGTCGAAGATTCCCATATAAGCGCACAAGACATTAATGGCAGCTTCGTAGGCTTCATATTGGGCGCTTTCCTCTTCCGACATTTGAGAGCGAACGTACTTGATCTCATTGGCATATTTCAATACATCGATTGATTTGAATCCGGGATTCATACCACCGTCAAATACGGTAGAGGTCACGCCCCCTGTGCTGACCAACAACTGTGTCCATTGATACATCTGGTCTGCATTATAAAACCAATAGGTATAATCGGATGGTTCAAAATCCAAAACCCTTGGGCAAACAAATAGCCGATATCGCCTTTTGTCACCGTCGAGGGATCTTGTTTCAATTCGGAGAAATCATCTTGACAACCACTCATCAACAAAGATGATCCAGCTAATAACAAAGATGTTATATAGTGATATTTTTTCATATTCTTATTCTTTAATTTTATGCGTTAATCAATGAATTTAGAAACCTACATTTACCGTGAACGTGAAACTGGAGGTAACACCCGTCAGAGAACGGATACGGAACTCGGCGGCAGCTGTACCGGAAACGGACTCCGGATTGATGTTGTTTGGCAATGAGTTCAATAAGTAACCCAAGTTGTGCCCATTCAACGTCAATACGCAATGTTTAGCCTTGATTTTCTCGCAAGCGGTACTAGGCAGGCGGTAACTTAAAGAAATGTCGCACAATGCGATATAGTTCAAGTCTTCCACCCATGAGTTATTTACCACACCATAATCGCGACCGGCCATAGTCCAAGCGTTGTTGCGATATGTCCATGCCGAAGCGTGTGTCGGTTCGATCACGCCCTTATCGAACAATTCTTGATAAGACTGTCCGGCAGAAGATACTCCACCCGCTCCAACAGTATAGATCGAACCATCGGGTTGCGTGATTTGCGTGCCTTGCGGGATGATACCTTGTGGGATGATACCGTCGTTATAAGTCTTTCCATCGAATTTGGATGTCCAAGTGACACCGCCATGTCCCGGTGTCCCTTTCAAGGATTCTTCCATGAAGCCATAGGCCGTACCGTAGCGGGAGTTATAGGAAGCTACTTTTCCTCCAAAACGCATATCCAATGAGATATTCAAACTCCAGTTCTTATATTTCAATCCGGTAGATATTGATCCAAGGAAATCAGGAATCATGGAACCGATCTCAACGATCTTCGCTTCGTTTCGCAGGTAATGAGAACGGCGTGTCCCGTCTGTCCAAACCAACATGGGCAAACCGGATGACTTATCGAATTTATAATAGCTATCTGTCATCAGGGTTCCATATGAGGCCCCTACCTTAGCCACGGAACCGATACGGTAGTTCCCATAGGCGACATCACCGGCCAGTGTAATATAATCCGCCACATTCTCGTGCAATTCCACGATTTTGTTCATGTTCTTTGTCCAAGTAAAGTCCAATGTCCACTCCCAGTCTTGATTCTGGAACGGGATCGTGTTCAAGGCCAACTCCACGCCTTTATTTTGGATGTTACCGGCGTTGATCAATTGCTTGGTGATACCAGATACGGCCGGAACCGAGATTTCCATGATCTGGTCTTTCGTGTTCTCTTTATAATAGGTAGCGTCCAAACCGATCCGGTTGTTTAGGAAGCGCCAATCCAAGCCAATTTCCCAAGCGTTCTTACGCTCTGGCTTCAAATCTTGGTCGTACATGGTTCCCGGCAATGACATGCCATAATAGTTTGTCCCGTTTAACGTGGATGTGTTGATTTGGTATGCCGTGTTGATGATGTAAGGACTTGTATCGTTACCAACTTGCGCCCATGAACCGCGAATCTTAGCGAAAGAAATCCATTCCGGTAACTGATCGCGATACGTGCTTGAGATCAACCACGATCCGTTTACGGATGGGTAGAAATAGGAATATGATCCGTGTCCATCGGCGTAAACCAAGGTAGAAGACCAGTCGTTACGTCCGGTTACGTCCAAGAAGATTTGGTCTTTCCAGTTAACGCCGGCTTGGAAAGCTACGGACAACATCTTCTTGCGGTCTTCTACCTTTGCGCCATAAGTGGGTGTTTGCTTTGAGTTTTCGATAAAATATTGGTTGGGAGCGATCAGGCCACCATTCGTGTTCATCGACTGTGCCTGCTGGAAGTTCTCGTAGAATTCACCATGTAAGAAACCATTCACCGTAAAGTCGCCAAAAGTCTTGTTAAACATAAAGTTGGCATTCAAGTTAGTTTGTTCCTTAGTGGTCTGTCCGATACCATAGTAACCTCCTTCATTGGCGTAACCGGAGCCGGGTTGCTTGTTCTCAAAGCGGGTATAGTAGTAGTTGTAGCTACCTTTCACGTTAAACTTCAACCAATCCAATAGGTCGATATTTAATTTCACGACAGGACGGACTGAGATCTCTTTTTGTCGGTAATCGTTCTCATAGACGCTCCACCAAGTACCGATTCCCGGCATATTACCATACTCATCGCCATAGCTTGAGCTGGCCAAACCTCCGTGTACGCCTTTATATTTGTCCTTTGCAGTTGATGGATCATATGAACGTCCCCACACGCCGCTTGCGAAGTTCTCTCCAATGTTGATCGGAGAGTTCTTTGGCATAGAGTTGGCGAACGACATACTGGCTTCCAGTTTGATTTTGGGGTGGAACATGTGCGAGGCCTTGCCTAGGAAGGAGATACGGTCGAAGCTATTATTCGGAGTCGTACCATCTACATGCTTGTAAGACAATGAGGTATAAAATGTCGTTTTCTCATTGCCTCCGCTGATCGCCACGTTTGTATTCGAACTGAATCCTTTTTGATATGCCTTGTGGAAGTTATTCTTTACGGGAGAGTAGGCTCTTGTGGAACCGTCATAGTATTGTATCTCACGTCCATCGAATGCGGGTCCCCACGACATACCTTGATCGTTCATCAATGAGAATTGACCATTTGCGTTGGTAGGATATTGTCCGAAGTTGTCATAGATGTAATAGTCTCCATTAGCGTTTTTATCGCCGTAATCTACGTTACCTGCAATGATACCGTTACCGAATTCGTTTTGGAAACTAGGTGTTTGGGTTATCACATCCATACCGAATGATTGTGAGATATTGATACCCAGTCCTTGTCCGCTCTTGCCGCTTTTGGTCGTGATCACGATCGCACCGTTCAAACCCGGGAACCATAGAGGGCTGTGGCCGCCGCTCCCTTCAATACGGATACAGACTCGAAGTCATCCGGGTTCAAGTTTTTCAACTCGTTACCGTAGTCATTGGGGTTGGAGTCCCAGTCCGGATTACCTTCCTTGATGGAGTTGTCCAAGATCACGCCATCGATCACATAGATCGGCTGGTTGTTCTTTCCTAATGTGGAAGCACCGCGGATCTGAACTTTAGAGGAACCGAACATACCACCATCCGAACCTGAGATTTCCAAACCGGCCACTTTACCTTGCAAGGCGGCTACCGGGTTAATCAAGTTAGCGTTCAATTCGTCGCCTTTTATCTCTTTCATGGCGTAGCCTAGGGATTTTTCCGAGCGTTTCATACCCAAGGCGGTAACAACTACCTCGTCCAGTTTTTGCGTATCCTCGGCAAGCTTTACGCTGATGGCCTGCCCCTTGTAGATAAGCTCTTGGGTCATGTATCCGATAAAGGAGATCTGGATCAAGTCTCCGTTATTTACTCCTTCCAACGAGAAGTTACCGTTCATGTCGGTAATCGTTCCATTGGTTGTGCCTTTTACTACTACAGACGCTCCGGCTACAGGCCCGAAATTATCCACTACAACTCCCGTTACTTTTCCGCTCTGCAAGGAAATACTTACGTCTAGTTTCTCCGGTACCAAGTCGGCATATGCGCTTACAGGCAACGCCATAGCTCCCACTACGAGGATTAGATTGACCGGCTTAAAGTTTTTCAACATAACTAATGATTTTTTATGGTAATAAAATTAACTATCTCTTGGCGAAACAGCGTCTATTGTTTGGCGTTGAAATCTAAAGTTCTGTGGTTGGTGTATTTCGTGTTTTATTGATTTTTCACTTAAGTACCATGACTACTCTGTTCTAAATTGAAAATACCTGATACCTTCACCATATAAGTTTCGAGTATACTATTTGAATATGGTGGAACTAAGTTGTACGCAAACCTCCGGTATGCACCCAAGCCTTTTTTTGCTTATTCTTTTTCACTTATTAAGGAAAACATAAGCAACTATTTGTAAGCAAAACCAAGCGAACTCATAATAATTTGTTACTTTCGCGGTGGTTTCAAATAGGACAGTCAAAAAACAACTAATAAAAACATCTATGGCAAAGATTACAAAAGAGGAGGCCCTTCGGTACCATGCCGAGGGCAAACCGGGTAAGATCGAGGTTATCCCGACAAAGCCTCATAGTACGCAAACGGATTTATCCCTGGCTTATTCGCCGGGCGTAGCCGAGCCGTGTCTGGAGATCGAGAAGAATCCGCTGGACGCGTACGAATATACGGCGAAAGGTAATTTGGTAGCCGTAATCTCCAACGGTACCGCCGTACTCGGGCTGGGCGATATCGGTCCCTTGGCCGGTAAGCCGGTGATGGAAGGCAAGGGATTGCTATTCAAGATATTCGCAGGCATCGACGTATTCGATATCGAGGTGAACGAGAAAGATCCGGAGAAGTTTATCCAGACCGTGAAGGCGATCTCGCCCACGTTCGGAGGAATCAACTTGGAGGATATCAAGGCACCGGAGTGTTTCGAGATCGAGACTCGCCTGAAGAACGAGCTGGATATCCCCGTCATGCACGACGACCAGCATGGTACGGCAATCATCTCCGGCGCCGGGCTGATCAACGCCTTGGAGATCGCCGGCAAGAAGATCGAGGACGTGAAGATCGTGGTGAACGGCGCCGGAGCCGCCTCCATCTCATGTACGAAACTGTACGTGATGCTGGGAGCGCGCAAGGAGAATATCGTCATGTGCGACAGCAAGGGCGTCATCTCTACCAGTCGCCCGGACTTGAACGCCGCCAAGCGGGAGTTCGCTACCGACCGTCCGATCAAGACCTTGCAGGAGGCCGTGGTGGGAGCCGACGTATTCTTGGGCCTCTCCGTGGCGAACGTATTGACCAAGGAGGTGGTACGTAGCATGAATGCCGACCCGATCGTATTCGCCTTGGCGAACCCGAACCCGGAGATCTCCTACGCCGACGCTATGGCCTCGCGGGACGATATCATCTTCGCTACCGGACGTTCCGACTATCCGAACCAGATCAACAACGTGCTGGGATTCCCTTATATCTTCCGCGGCGCCTTGGATACGCACGCCAAGGCGATCAACGAGGAGATGAAGCGGGCCGCCGTCTACGCCATCGCCGACCTTGCCAAGGAGCCTGTCCCCGACGTGGTGAACGCCGCCTATAAGCTGAAACGAACCACTTTCGGACGCGACTATATCCTTCCGAAAGCGCTCGATCCCCGCTTGCTGACCCGTGTATCTTGCGCCGTGGCGAAAGCCGCTATCGACTCGGGCGTGTCTCGCAAGACGATCACCGACTGGGAGGGCTACGCCAACCACTTACGTGAGATGATGGGATACGATAACAAACTATTGCGCTCGTTCACCGATATGGCGAAAGCGAACCCAAAACGGGTGGTATTCGCCGAGGCGAACCACGTGAATATGCTGAAAGCCGCCGCCGAGGCGAAAGCGGAAGGTATCTGTTTCCCGATCTTGCTGGGTAACGAGGAGCGTCTGGCCAAGATCGCCGCCGAGGAGAATATCAGTCTGGAAGGTATCGAGATCGTCAACCTCCGCCACGACCGCGAGACGGAACGCCGCCACCGCTACGCCCGTATTCTTTCTGATAAGAAGGCACGTGAGGGCGTGACTTACTCGGAGGCTTGCGAGAAGATGGTAGACCGCAATGCGTTCGGTATGATGATGGTGGCTACCGGCGACGCTGACGCTTTCGTGACGGGCGTATACAGCCGCTACTCGGAGGTTACCAAGATGGCGGAGCAGATCATCGGCATCCGCCCGAGTTACAAGCATTTCGGTGCCTTGAACATCCTGACTTGTAAGAAGGGTACCTTCTTCATGGCCGATACGCTGATCAACCGTCACCCGTCGGCCGAGGTATTGATCGATATCGCCCGCCTGACGCACGACGCCGTGAAGTTCTTCGCTCACGAGCCGGTGATGGCGATGTTGTCTTACTCCAATTTCGGGGCCGACAAGCAGGGCAGTCCGCTGAAAGTACACGAAGCGATCGATTTCTTGCATAAGACATACCCGGACATGGTAGTAGACGGAGAGATGCAAGTAAACTTCGCCCTCGACAAGAAGTTGCGCGACGATATGTATCCGTTCAACAAGTTGAAAGGGCAAGACGTGAATACCTTGATCTTCCCGAACCTAAGCTCCGCCAACAGCGCGTACAAGCTATTGGATACGCTGGGTATCACCGAGACGATCGGCCCGATCCAGATGGGATTGAACAAACCGATCCACTTCACCGACGTAGAAAGCTCTACCCGTGATATCGTGAACCTGACTACCGTAGCTGTCGTAGACGCTATCGTTCAGGAGCAGATCGAGAAAGAGAACAGATAAGTTTTGATGCGGATGACGCGGATAACACGGATAAGAATAAAATAAATCCGTGTCATCTGCGTCATCTGCGTCTAAAAGATAGACCACCAAGAGTTTTGACACAGGGTCATGTCAATTTAGATAGCTTTCGATATTCGCTATTACCTTTTGCGACAATCGCTCCATACATTGCTCCGAGTGGCCGGAGACTTTCGGGGTATATATGACATTATCGAATTGCGTCAAGGTATCCGCATAATTCCCAATACCGACCTCATCGCATAAGAAGAAATTCCGCTTATGGGCGCTAAGCCAACGTTGTAAATCCGGGACACGGAAAGTAGGCCCTACCGACGTATTGATCAATATCTTCAGATTACCGAACAAACGAAACTCATCCGCCCCCAGAAGAATCGTATTACGAGGCAAGCAAGTACATAAAATATCCACCTCCGGCAGCAACTCCCGCAAAGGCAGGTAAGCGATACCGGCGGCCTCGGCATCCGGCTTACGGGTACGGCTGAAATAATAGACCTCAGCCCCCAAGAAACGAAGAGCGTCAGCGATCATTCTCCCGGTGCGGCCCAATCCCACGATGCCTACTTTTTGCCCGCCCAGCTCATACGCCTTATGTCTCCACTGTTTCCCGCCGAAACCATGCAACAAACGGACCAGCTCGCTAATGACATACTCCACGACTCCCTCATCGCCATAGTCGCGGATGCCCAAGACCGTTATCCCCCGCTCACGTGCGGCGGCTATATCCACATTCGCGCTAGACTCGCTATAGAGGGTACAGCACATCCCGATGTATTTGATATTCGGGCAAGCCTCGATCACGTTCCTCCGGATCTGTGTATTATAAGAGACGAGTACGCAATCTGCGTCCCCGATCCGGTTCACAATCTCCTCATCCGTTTCCGGAATGCCGGTATAAAAAACAACCTCTTTTCCAAGCTCCTTCAAACGCTCCACTCCCCATGTATTCAACCCGGTAGAATCTACCACTACTATTTTCTCAAACATATCTCACATTATTAATTACCATCTTCAATTAATTATCCCTCTCACAAAGCTATAAATAAAATAGCCGCAAAGGGTAACCTTCAGCACGACACTCAATAAAAAACCCGCGAACGCCCCGAAACTAGCCTTCAACGCATCTCCGGACGCCTTGCCTCCCAAAAGTTCCCCAACGAAAGCCCCACGAAAGGACCCAGCAAGATTCCCCAAGGCGGAAACACGAATATGCCGGCCACGGTTCCCACGGCACATCCCCAATTTCCCCATTGGACCCTCCGCTATACTTAGTCCCCAGCATGGGCGTAACATAGTCCATCGCCTGTACCAACACGACCAGCAATCCCCACACGACCAACTCCGTAACCGTAAATTCCGCATAACCCGTAAAATGCAACAGCCACAAAGCCAAATACGCTACCGGCGGCCCCGGCAAGATCGGCAAAAAACACCCCGCCAATCCCACCAACAAACAGATAACGCCTAGTATAACCAATAAGATATCCATATATTTCAGTTTTTGGGATATATAAATAGACAAAGATACAAACATTTCCCACCCTTAACTGTTTTGCTAAAAGCTAAATCTAAACATATATATTTATGCACAAACATTTACGCCTGACATGTTATGCTTTGTTGTGCTTGCTGGTACCGATCGGGGTAATGGCGCAGACAGAGCATACGTATTTAGACCGTGCCCTACCCGGGTCATGGTCTGAGGAAGGGAGTGATTTCCAGCAGACACTTCCCGTAGAAGATAATTGGTGGAGAAATTTTAAGGACCCGTTACTGGACTCGCTGATAGAAGTAGCCGTGAAACAAAACTATTCCGTGCAAATGGCGATGGACAGGATCGCCATGGCAAAAGCCAACCTGCGGTCGGCACAAGGAAGCTACTCGCCCACCCTAGGCTTTCCGCCGGATGGACACGGCAACAAAGTAGCGGCAATATCAATCAGGTACCCAAGGCGATCACCCAATATTCCAGCGCTACCGTAGATATGAACTGGGAGGTGGACGTATTCGGGAGTATCCGAACCGGGTGAAAGCGGAGAAAGAGAATTTCGCCGCCTCGAAAGAGGAATACAACGCCGCCATGGTCTCCCTTTGCGCTCATAGCCTCCTCATACATCAATATGAGGGAACTGCAACAAGAGGTAAAGGTAGCGCAACAGAACTGCCGCTCCCAACAGACGGTCGTACAGATCACCCAGAAACGGTATGAGACCGGGCTAGTCTCCAACTGGATGTAGCGCAGGCGCAATCCGTATACTACAGCACGAAAGCCTCCCTACCGATGCTGGAGGCCGGTATCATCCAATACGCAAACTCCTTGGCGATCCTGTTAGGCCTGTACCCTTCCGATCTACAAAAGATCATGGAGACAGACGCTTCCTTGCCGGAATATATCGAGCCGGTCGGTGTAGGTTTGCCGGCAAACCTGTTGCTACGCCGTCCGGATGTACGTGCGGCAGAACGGCAGGTCAATGCGCTTGCCGCCTCGCTCGGGGCCTCTAAGTCCGATTGGTGGCCGAAAGTATTCGTGAAAGGCTCGATCGGTTTCGCCTCCCACGACTTCGACAAGCTGGCGAATCATAATAGCTTGACCTATGAGATCGCCCCTACCCTTACGTGGAACTTCTTCCAAGGCACCCAGAAGATACAGGCTACCCGGTTGGCGAAAGCCCAGTTGGACGAGTCGATCCGGCAATTCAACCAGACCGTGCTTACCTCCGTACAGGAAGTGGATAACGCCATGAGCTCGTACAAGAACTCGATCAAGCAGATCGTAGCCCTCCGGGAAGTGGTAAACCAAGGAAAACAGACCTTGGATCTTTCCCTTGACCTCTATAAGCAGGGCCTTACGCCTTTCCAAAACGTACTGGACGCGCAACGCTCCCTCCTCACCTACCAGAACCAATTGACACAGGCTCAAGGTAGCTCACTACTGAACTTGATACAGCTTTATCAGTCATTGGGCGGAGGATGGAATCCTATGTAGGCCGTTCGATCCGATCGAACAAAAGCCCACTCAAACAATTAATATAAATAATCATTAAAGACAAAAGATATGAAGACATTTGTTTACATAGGGATTATCGGAGCCTCCGCCTTATTACTGGCGTCTTGCAAGGGGAAAAGCAAGCCGATGGAAACGCCCGTGCCCTCCATAAGCGTATCCACGCCGATCGTGAGGGACATTACCTTGACTAAAGAATACCCCGGATACCTTAGTTCACAACTGAAAGTAGACTTGGTCGCACGTGTCAACGGATACTTGCGTACCTCTTACCTCAAGGCCGGAAGCCGGGTGAAGAAGGGCGATCTTATCTTCGTGATCGAACCGGACACCTATCAAGATAACGTCACCCAAGCCGAGGCTTCCGTAAAGACCTCCAAAGCCCAGCTGGAATATGCACGCAGTAACTACGAGCGTATGAAGGAGGCGGCTAAGAGCGGCGCCGTAAGCCAGATACAAGTGATCCAAGCGGAGGCTACCGTATCGGAGTCTGAGGCTGCCGTGAAGAATGCCGAGGCGGAGTTGAATACCGCACGGACCAACTTGAGCTATTGCTATATCCGTGCGCCTTTCGACGGTGCAGTTACCCGGGCCAGCTACGATATAGGTAATTACATCAACGGAGCCGTCCAGCCGGTTACCTTGGCCACCTTATACAAGGACGACTTGATGTTCGCCAATTTCAATATCGAGGATAACCAGTTCATGAAGATGATGCTGGAAGCCGCCCGCAACGATAGCACCGTGAAGCTTCCGACCGAGATCCTCGTCAGCATAGGCAAGGATGGCGGCAATGCGTATACGGGCCGGCTGGATTATCTATCCCCCAATATCGACCTATCGACCGGTACCCTGAACGTACGTGCCAATCTGGATAACCCGAAGCATGTATTGAAGAGTGGCTTATATGTCACCATCACCCTGCCGTATGCCGAGCAGCCGAATGCGGTCTTGGTTCGCGACGCCTCGATCGGTACCGACCAATTAGGGAAGTACCTTTATATCGTGAACGACTCCAATGTCGTACGATACCGTCCTATCGAGGTGGGCCAATTGGTAGACGATACGCTTCGCCAAGTGACCGCCGGTATCAGCCCCAAAGACTCCTATGTCACCTCCGCCCTGCTTAAGGTACGAGATGGCATGACTATCAAACCTATAAAATAAGCAAGCTATGGTAAAGTTCTTTATTAACAGACCGATATTCGCCACCGTACTTGCTCTGATCATCGTCGTGGCGGGTTTGGTCACCCTCAATATATTACCGATCGCCCAGTATCCGGAGATCACGCCGCCTACCGTACAGGTATCCGCCGTTTATCCCGGGGCGGACGCACAGACCGTAGCGCAGACCGTAGGTTTACCGATCGAGCAACAGGTAAACGGCGTGGACGGTATGCTTTACATGAGTTCAAACTCCTCCAGTTCGGGGGCTTACTCCCTAACGATCACCTTCGCCGTGGGAACGGATATCGACATGGCGACCGTCATGGTGCAAAACCGGGTGAGTATCGCCCAAAGTAGCTTACCGGAACCCGTGATCGTACAAGGTATCACCACCCGCAAGCAATCCTCCAATATCGTGATGATGCTTACCCTAAGTTCCAAGGATTCCATTTACGACGGGTTGTATTTAAGTAATTACGCCACCTTAAATATGATAGACCAGCTAACCCGGCTGCCGGGTGTAGGCTCGGTACAGGTGATGGGAGCCGGAAACTACAGCATGCGTATCTGGCTAGACCCGGAGGCGATGCGTATCCGTAACTTGACGCCGGACATGGTCTATCAAGCCATATCCACGCAAAACGCCCAAGTATCCGCCGGTTACGTAGGCCAACCGATTCTACGGGCGGATAACCCCTATCAATATACCTTGACCGTGAAAGGACGGTTGACGACACCGGATGAGTTCGGCAATATTGTCCTTAAGACCGGGCAAGGTGGTAAGATCCTGCGATTGAAGGATATCGCCCGCATAGAGTTGGGTAGCTCCTCTTACAACGTGGTCTCTAAATTAAGCGGACAGCCGACGGCGGCGATAGCGATCTACCAGTTGCCGGGCTCCAACTCCTTGGATGTATCGAAGGTGGTAAAGGCCAAGATGAAAGAATTAGGCAGTTCCTTACCCGAAGGCGTGGAATACAAAGTGACCTTGGATACGACCGAGGTGATCGACGCCTCCATCCATGAGGTGCTTATCACGTTCTTGGAGACAACCTTGCTGGTGGTCTTGGTCATCTTCTTATTCTTACAGAATTTCCGGGCGGTAGTCATCCCGTTCATTACGATTCCGGTCTCATTGATCGGTACACTGGCGGTCATGGCGGCTTTAGGCTTCTCCATTAATACGTTGACCTTATTCGGCTTGATTCTGGCGATAGCGGTGGTGGTAGACGACGCCATCGTGGTGGTAGAGAACTCCACCCGGCTCCTCGATACCGGGAAATATACGGCCCATGAGGCGGTATCGAAGGCCATGGATGAGATCGTAGGGCCTATCGTGGGCGTGGTATTGGTATTATTGGCGGTATTTATCCCGACAACGTTTATCAGCGGTATCTCCGGGCAGCTCTATAAGCAATTCGCCTTGACAATCGCCGCCGCTACCGTATTAAGCGGATTTAACTCGCTTACGCTTACGCCCTCGCTTTGCGCCCTTTTCTTGGAGAAGAATACGGAAGAACCGAAATTCTTCCTCTTCAAAGGATTCAATAAGGTATACGGAAAGACTCAGAAGATGTACGACTCGATCGTGGAGCGGATGCTGAAACGACCGGGAGCGGCGATGATCGTTTACGGTATCATCACGGCGGTAGCGGTTATCTTGTTTATGCGTTGGCCGACAACCTTTATACCCGAAGAGGATGACGGCTATTTCCTAGTCGTATCCCAATTACCCCCGGCGGCGAGCTTGAACCGGACGGAGGCGGTCACCAAGCAGATTGACGAGATCCTAAAGACGTACCCCGAGGTGAAATCATTCATCAGCGTTAGCGGATTCTCCGTAATGGGTGGAGGGGAGCAATCCAATACGGCCACCTTCTTCGTGATCCTAAAGAACTGGAACGAACGTAAAGGTAAGGAGCATACGGCAGAGGCCGTGACCAACCGTTTCAACCGGGAGGCATCGGCTATCCAAGAAGCGCAGGTATTCGGTATGGTACCGCCAGCTATCCCGGGGTTGGGCGCTTCGGGCGGCTTGCAACTGCAATTGGAGGATCGTAAGAACCTAGGTCCGACGGAGATGCAGCATGCCGTGGAGACATTGCTGGCCAGCTACCGCTCGAAACCGCAATTGCTGAACCTTTCTTGTATGTATCAGGCCAATACCCCGCAGTATCTACTGAAGATAGACCGGGATAAGGTGCAGATGCTCGGTCTTCAGTTGAATCAAGTATTCTCCACGCTCAGCTATTATATGGGAGCGGCGTACGTGAACGATTTCGTGGAGTTCGGACGTATTTACCAAGTTAAGATCGAGGCGAACGGAGAGGCGCAGAAAGTGATCGATGATGTACTCCGTTTGAGTCTGGCGAATAGTAAAGGAGAGATGGTACCCTTCTCCTCTTTTATCGAATTAGACGAGCAATTGGGATTAGACCAGATCAACCTATATAATATGTATTCATCGGCGGCTATTACTTGTATCGCCAACCCGAAATATAGCTCCGGAGAAGCGATCCTAGCGATGGAGGAGCTGATACAGGAGCAATTAGGTGATAATTTTGGATATGAATGGACCTCGGTCGCTTATCAAGAGACGAAAGCAGGATCTACGACGGTGATTATTTTCGCCATGGCGTTGCTAGTCGCTTTCTTGGTTCTCTCGGCTCAATATGAGAGCTGGACAAGTCCGTTGGCGGCTATCATGGGTTTGCCGATCGCCTTGTTGGGAGCTATTATCGGCTGCTGGGTGATGGGGGTTCCGGTAAGCGTATATACCCAGATCGGTATTATCTTATTGATCGCCTTGTCCGCCAAGAATGGTATCTTGATCGTAGAGTTCGCCCGGGATTTCCGAAAGGAAGGTAATCCGATACGGGATTCCGCCTTGGAAGCCGGACACGTTCGTTTACGTCCGATCCTGATGACCTCGTTCGCCTTTGTATTGGGTGTCATGCCTTTGCTTTTCGCTACCGGAGCGGGAGCGGCCAGCCGTATATCCTTAGGTGCGGCGGTAGTATTCGGTATGGCTATCAATACGATATTCGCCACGATGTTCATCCCTAACTTCTATGAACTGATGCAGACCATCCAAGAGAAATGGCTGGATAAAGGAAAGAAGACGGATGATACGCCTAAACAATAGAAAGTTTCCAATCCTCTAATGAGGCAAAAAGAGAATAGCCATGGCTAAACCCATGGTTATTCTTTTTTACTCCCTTCGGATACATTATTATATATTCTATGATTGGAATTAGGCGATTCCCAACAACTCTACCTCAAATATTAATGTGGAGAAAGCAGGGATCGGAGCCGAGGCACGATTACCATAACCAAAATTGTAAGGGATATAGATTATCCATCTATCCCCTACCCGCATTTCTTGAAGAGCCAATTGCCAGCCTTCAATCACTTGGTTCAAGCGAAAGGCTTCCGGGCAACCCCGTTTCCATGAGTTATCAAATTCCCTTCCGTTAATCAACGTTCCTTTATAATGTACGGAAACGACGCTTTCCCGATTAGGAGAGACTTTGCCTGTACCCGCTTGTATTACCTTATATAATATACCGCACGGTAATGTCCGGGTTCCCTCTTCCGAAGCGATCTCGTCCAAATACAATAGATTCTTCTCTTTGTACTCCTCTTTTCTACTCATATATATTACATTATCTTACATTTAGCTCCGCAAATGTAGCAAATAGAAATAGAAACTCAATGGCATGGTAACACAATAGACATGCCAAACGTTCAAATACTATCATTATATGAATCTGATTCCCGCTTTTTTTATCATAGATCAAGAAAACATAGGAATCCGCAAAAACATGCTATAAAACATACCACGTATGGAATAACGCCGTATATTTGTGTCGTAAAACATAATTGTAAAGCAAATATGGTAAAGAGATTGTTTAAACGTTACATCGATTTGCTAGGGTTTCAACCTTGGACAATTTGGGTTTACCGCATGTGGTAAACCTCACGATGAAAAAGAGGAAGGTTTAGGTTAAGGTTATCAGAAGTCCGGGATTAGGTTAGTAATAGGTTAAAAGGTTAAAGGTTTAGGTTTTCAATTCATTCGTTACTCGGACTTCAAAAGTTATGTGAGATTTAGAACGTGTCGAAAGGCACAGATTTATTAATTAAAAAGAAAATGAGCTATGAAAAGTTTTATTAGACATTTTTTGGATAGCTGCTTGAGATCACTCGCTGCTATCGGTCAGTCGGAGTTAACAAAATGGGGTTACAATAAATAAGTAACACCCCATTTTACCGGGAAGGTGAACATTTGATTTTTTCAAACCATACCGCGGTTGCTTGGCATCTTGCCAGACAATCGCTTTTTTGTATCCATACCTTTTAAACAAGGTATCTTAGTTTCATCGAGAAAGTATCCTAAGTTCATTGGCGAAGTATCTTAGGTGTATGGGGCGATGAAACTAAGATACTTTTATAACTCATGCGCCTATCCCCACTGAGTTTCTACTACCCGTCTATATATTTATAGATATTAACTATTTGACAACTGTCTAACAACATCTTATTTTTGTCAAGAAGTTAAAAACAATTGTTGTTTCTAAACAGTTTTATTTAAAGATTACTTTATCTAAAATTCTTTATTGCGACATAAAAACTAAAGTTATGGAAGACAAAAAACTAACTGCCGCCAACGGGCGCCCTGTTGCGGACAATCAGAACGTACAAACAGTGGGGCCACGTGGCCCGATGGTATTACAAGACCCTTGGTTCATTGAGAAGCTAGCGCACTTCGACCGTGAAGTGATCCCAGAAAGACGCATGCACGCCAAAGGTTCCGGCGCATTCGGTACCTTTACCGTTACACATGATATCACAAAGTATACGAAAGCGGCTATTTTCAGCGAGGTAGGCAAGAAAACTGACTGCTTTGTCCGTTTCTCCACCGTAGCCGGAGAGCGTGGAGCAGCCGACGCAGAGCGTGATATCCGTGGATTCGCCATGAAATTCTACACAGAGGAGGGTAACTGGGACTTGGTAGGTAACAACACCCCCGTATTCTTCTTGCGTGATCCCCTAAAGTTCCCGGACTTGAATCATGCGGTCAAACGTGACCCGAAAACGAATCTACGAAGCGAGGATAACAACTGGGATTTCTGGACTTTGCTTCCCGAGGCCCTGCATCAAGTAACGATTACGATGAGTTCTCGCGGCATTCCTTACTCTTATCGACATATGCATGGTTTCGGTAGCCATACGTACAGTTTTATCAACAATAAGAACGAACGTATCTGGGTGAAGTTCCATCTCAGAACCCTGCAAGGTATCAAGAACTTGAGTGACGAGGAAGCGGCTGCGATCATCGCCAAGGATCGTGAATCCCATCAGCGTGATTTGTTCGAGAGTATCGAGCGTGGGGACTTCCCGAAATGGAAATTCCAGATCCAATTGATGACTGAGGAGCAGGCCGAGACCTATCCGATCAACCCGTTCGACCTCACGAAAGTATGGCCGCATAAGGACTTCCCGTTAATGGATGTCGGTATCCTCGAGTTGAACCGTAATCCGGAGAATTATTTCCAAGACGTGGAGCAAGCCGCATTCAACCCGATGAATACTGTCGAAGGCATCGGCTTCTCCCCAGACAAGATGTTACAAGGTCGTCTATTCTCTTATGGCGACGCCCAGCGTTACCGCCTTGGCGTGAACCTAGAGCAGATCCGGTGAACAAGCCCGTTGTCCGTTCCATGCCTATCACCGTGACGGAGCGATGCGTGTAGACGGAAACTATGGAGCCGCAAAGGGTTACGAACCTAACAGCTTCGGCGAATGGAAGAGACTCTCCCGAGAAGAAGGAACCGCCTTTGAAAGTACACGGGGATGTTTATAATTACAACGAGCGTGAGTACGATGATGATTACTACAGCCAACCGGGTGCCTTATTCCGTTTGATGCCGCCGGAAGAGCAACAGTTGTTATTCGGAAATACCGCCCGTGCGATGGGTAACGCCCAACTGTTCATCAAGCAACGCCACGTACGCAATTGCTACAAGGCAGACCCTGCTTACGGTAAGGGAGTAGCTGAAGCTCTAGGAATCAGCTTAGAAGAGGCCTTGAAAGAAGACCGATAAAGTAGTAAGGCTACGATAGAAAGCGATAAAAGAGGGATAACCCCAGTAATCCTATGGATGAACAGGTTATCTCATTCTTTTTTAGTAGGATAAGAGAGGATATGCCATGAGACCCCGATACTGATAAGCCCTAACAAAGCTTTCACCCACCAATAGCCGACTAGCAAAAGGGAAGTAATGATCGTAGATAGCCACATGATAGCGATCGTGATAATCTTGGAACGCAAAGGAATAGCCTTATCTTCCACAAAGCCCTTAATATGCGGCCCGAAATAACGATTGCTCATCACCCGGTTATAAAGCTTCTCCGAGCTACGGACATAAAACCAACAAGTCAGTAACCAAAAAGGAGTGGTCGGGAGCAAAGGGACAAAGATACCGATCGCTCCCAATATGAGAAAAAACGTTCCTAACGTAATGTATATGATACGTCTCGTCCCGTTCATCAGCCAACCGTATATTCCGCGATTTGCTTGAAACCATTCAGGAAGTCCGTTATATTCATCCGTTTCTTTCCGGCAAGTTGCAAGGAACGCAAGCGAAGAAAACCGTCCTTCACGGCCACGTCGATATACGATTTATGATCCGTATGGATAGAGCCGACCGGGAAGTTATGCTCCGCCGGACGTTTCTCTGCCTGGTAAATCTTTAAAGCCAGACGTTTGCCATCCTCAGAGATCAATTCCGTCCAAGCAGCAGGATAAGGAGAAAGCCCACGGACGAAATCATAGATATTCTTCACCGGCTGGTTCCAGTCGATATGACAGGTATCCTTGAATATCTTCGGGGCCGGACGCAACTCGGCGGCATCCTTATAGAATTCCTCTTGGGGAATAGCGTCTGTTTTTCCATCCAACAGTAAGTCCACGGTCTCGGTAACCAACCCCGCCCCCATCACCATCAAGGCATCGTGAACGGTTTCTACATCGTCGGTATCAGCGATCGGCAGATGTCTCTGACGGATGATCTTACCCGTATCGATCTCATGCGTAAGAAAGAAAGTAGTCACGCCGGTCTCCGTATCACCATTGATAACCGCCCAGTTGATCGGAGCGGCACCCCGGTATTGCGGAAGCAAGGAGGCATGCAGATTAAAAGTTCCCAGACGGGGCATATTCCAGACCACCTCCGGCAGCATACGAAACGCCACCACGATCTGCAAATCCGCCCGCAAGGCACGCAGTTCCTCCAAAAACGCCTCATCCTTCAACTTCTCTGGCTGTAAGACCGGAAGACCCACCGATACGGCATATTGCTTCACGGCACTCGGTTGAAGCACGCTACCATGACGGCCCATCGGCTTATCCGGCATCGTAATGACACCTACCACATTATATCCACCTTCTACCAAGGCACGCAGGCTCTCCACGGCAAAATCGGGAGTGCCCATATATACGATTCGTAAATCCTCTTTCTTCATGTACAATAAATTGGATCTGTTTTTAACAAGTTAGTCCCCGGAAAAGTTATCGACCAATACCTCCCGATAGGAATTAAATATCTTCGATTTCGACATAAAGCCGATATAATGGCCATTCTCATCGACCACCGGAAGATTCCACGCTTTCGTATCGTCAAACGTCTGCATGATCTGATCCATCGGCGTGTTGATTACGATCTTGGCCGGGGCGGAAACCATGAACTTCGATACATGGAAACGATTATACAACTCCGGACGGAACATGATATTCCGGATATTATCCAGCAAGACGATACCCAGCAACACGCCCCGCTCGTCCACAACAGGGAAGGTGTTACGCCCGCTTCGGGAAATAACCTTTACCATATCGCCCAACGTCATCTCCGGAGACACCATCTGGAAATCTTTCTCGATCACGCTATCCGCCCGTAGCAAGGTAAGCACCGCCCTATCCTTATGGTGCGTCAGCAACTCGCCTTTCTGCGCCAAACGCATGGAGTAGATGCTATGAGGCTCGAACATAAGGATCGTGATATAGGAACTGATCGAGACGATCATCAAGGGGAGGAACAAATCATACCCACCCGTCAGCTCGGCAATCAAGAAAACCCCGGTCAAAGGAGCGTGCATCACCCCGGACATAATGCCCGCCATACCCAGCAAAGCGAAATTCTTCTCTGAGATATACATCGTGAACGGGAAATAATTAGACGTATGCGCAAAGATAAAACCGGCGATACAGCCCAGATACAAACTAGGAGCGAAGATACCACCGCAACCCCCTCCGGCATTCGTGGCGCTGGAAGCGAATACCTTCGTAAGCAAGATCAAGGTCAAGAAGATCAAGACCCCGAAATACGTATCGTTCAGATCGTAAAACAAACTCTTGTCCATGATATGCGAGAACTGCCCGTTCAGCAACGAGCCGATCGTATCATAGCCCTCACCATATAGTGGGGGGAACAGGAATATCAAGATACTCAGCATCACGCCGCCCAACATGAACTTCTTCCAATACGTACCCAACTTCCGGTACATCCCTTCCACCTTGTTCATCACACGGGTAAAATAAAGGGATACCAATCCGCAAAAAACACCCAGCAAGAGCACGTAAGGAATACGCTCGATCTCGAATGCCTCGGTCTGAGAGAACTTAAACATGGCCTCGGTGCCGGTAAAGATATAAGACATCGTAGCCGCCGTCACCGACGAGATCAGCAAAGGAAGCACGGAAGTCATCGTAAGGTCCAGCATCAATACCTCAATCACGAACACCAACCCGGCGATAGGCGCCTTGAAGATACCGGCGATCGCTCCGGCGGCACCACATCCCACGAGCAACATCAACGTCTTCTGCTCCATCCTGAACACCCGTCCCAGATTAGAACCGATAGCCGCCCCTGTCAATACGATAGGAGCCTCCGCCCCGACCGATCCACCAAAGCCGATCGTCACGGAACTGGCTACGATAGACGTCCATGTATTATGCGGCTTGATACGGCTCTTTCGTTGCGAGATGGCATACAAGATCTTCGTCACCCCATGGCCGATATCGTCACGCACGATATATTTCACGAACAAGCCGGCCAACAAGATACCGATCACCGGATAAAGCAAATAGAGATAGTTCACGCCGTCAGCACTGAAATTACCCGTCAATACATGTTGTATGAAATGGATCAATTGTTTCAATATGATAGCGGCCGCAGCTGTGCAAATTCCCACGATAAAGCTGATAATAAGGATAAAATGCTTCTCCTTGATGCGCTTTTCCCGCCATAACAACAATTTATAGAATAACCCTTCGTTAGCCATTTTAAATACCTTTACCTGTAAACACTGTTTTAACTGTATAAATGAGAATCGTTATGTCCAGAATCAAGGACATATTCTCATAGTATAATATATCATATTCCAAGCGCTCGATCATCTCATCCACGCTGCCGGCATATCCATATTTCACCATACCCAACGAGGTGATTCCCGGACGTACATTATGCAGCAGATAGTAGAAGGGGGCTTTCCTCACGATCCGCTCGATGAAATATTTACGTTCCGGACGGGGGCCAACTAGCGACATATCCCCTTTCAGCACGTTCCAGAACTGCGGTAACTCGTCCAAGCGGTATTTCCGCATCACCCGTCCGAAGGGAGTGATACGGGAATCGTCCTCGGAAGAGAGCAACGGGCCTTCCTCCTCGGCGTTCGTGTACATCGTACGGAACTTATAGATCATGAAAGGCTCGCCCATGTATCCGATCCGTTCCTGACTGAAAAACACCGGGCCGGGGGAATCCCGCTTCACCCGCCAAGCGATATACAGGAACAAGGGAGATAAGAGCACCAAGAAAATCAGAGATAACGTCTTATCCATAAAGAGCTTTACATTCTGCTCGATGGGCAAGAAGTTGTTATCCGTCACGTCCACCAGCGGAACGCCCTTTATCGCCTTGATCTTTACTTGCGATAATGAACTGGATTTATCCGCCAATATCTTGATCGGCCGTTTATAACAATATAACGAATACAGGATATCCATCAAACGGTTATTATCCACCGTCTCCAAGGCGACAACCAGCTCATCCACCTTTTTCTCCTCTACGATCACCGGCAAAGATTCTAGCCTACCGATCACACGATCTCCGGCGACCCCGCCCTTTTTCTCCGTACCATCGGAGACAAAACCGACGATATTATAACCCAAACCATACAGGTCGTCGGCAATACACGCCGCCTTCTTCCCCGCCCCAATCATCAATACATTCAACGCCCATTCCCTGCACTTTATCTTCCGTAACCCGGCCTGCGTAATCAATAACCGGGGAATATACGTCAAGACAAACTGCAATCCCCATAAAGAGAAAAACATATCATAATACACGTGATAAGAACGGGGCAAGTCATTCAGCACTAAGGCAAAAAACAAGATCACGACACCGATCGACACGCTCCCAAGGGTAGAGAACAACTCAGTAAGCCTCGACTTACCGAACGGTTTATTATAATAACCGGAAAACCAATATAATACGAACCAGAAAAACGGGATCAATAGCTGCCCCTTCAATGAGGGGATATGCAGCAAAAAGGCCCCGACGGTATCAAACCCTTCATACACCGCCACCTCCTCATAGCGTATCAGGTTAAATAATAACCAGACTACCGACGACGCTATAAAATCCGAGACAATATATTTTCCGGCTTGTACGCTTTTCTTCATCCTTATCTAATTACCTGCACAAGCCCACCGGCTCCTAACTTGATAATGCCGGACGGAGCGGCCTTGCTCATATCGTCCTGACGATAACTCACGATATAATCCACACCCTCCTTGATCACCTCCGATACCTCGCTGAAATTAGCGGGAGAAGGCTCGCCGCTTACGTTGGCGGAAGTAGAGACCAAAGGTTTACGGAAGCGCTCGCACAATTTCTTGGAGAACTCCTCGTTCGTGATACGGATACCCACGCTACCATCGGCTCCCAATAGATTTGTCGCCAAGTTCTTGGCACTTGAGTAAATGATGGTCAACGGCTTATCAGACACGCTAATCAAATCCCAAGCGATATCGGGAACATCCGACACGTACCTATCCAATTTAGCCTCGCTGTCCATCAAGACCAACATAGCCTTATTGTCTGTCCTTCGCTTTAGCTCGTACACTCTTTGTACGGCTTTTTCATTGGTAGCGTCGCAACCAATTCCCCAGATAGTGTCTGTAGGATAAAGTATTATGCCGCCTGCGGCCATTACTTCGCAAGCTTTTTTAATATCTTCCGTCATTGTATTTTATAATATTTAGGCAAATGTACGAATCATTCTCCTACTTCAAAAAAATAATAACAAAAAAACTATTTTCTTTAAGCCATACCGGATATACCATATTTAATTTCTAACTTTACGGGTTGAAATATATTGCGGAAATCTCGCCTTTGTCATACGGTAGATTAAGGATGACAAGGTATCCGTAGTATCAGGCAAGCAAAAAAGAAAAAAACAATATATAATGATTAACAAATGGAACTTTCAAACCCCATCAGAAGAAGAGTTACATAAGAGAGACCAATTGGTGGCTGAATTAGGATTCAGCCCGGTGATCTGTCTCTTGCTCGTTCAACGAGGTATCACTTCGATCGAAGAGGCGAAGAAATTCTTTAAACCCAGCTTGAACGATTTGCACGACCCGTTCCTTATGCCGGATATGGATAAGGCGGTGAGGCGCTTGAACAAAGCCTTGGGGAATAAAGAAAAGATTTTGATCTACGGCGATTACGACGTGGATGGAACGACAGCGGTATCGCTCGTCTTCAAGTATTTAAGACCTTACTCGTCTACCTTGGATTTCTATATCCCGGACCGGTACGACGAGGGGTACGGTATCTCTTACAAGGGTATCGATTATGCCGCCGAGAACGGCGTGTCGCTGGTTATCTCGCTGGATTGCGGTATCAAAGCGATCGAGAAGATCGAGTACGCCAAGGAGAAAGGCATCGACTTTATTATTTGCGACCACCATATGCCGGACGCCACTTTGCCGGACGCTGTCGCCGTATTGGATGCCAAGCGCTCGGATTCTATCTATCCGTATGAGCACTTATCGGGTTGCGGAGTAGGATTCAAGTTCATGCAGGCGTTCGCCAAGAGCAATAATTTCCCGTTCTCGGATCTGGAGAAGTTGTTGGAGCTGACGGCGGTCAGTATCGCCTCGGATATCGTCCCGATTACGGGAGAGAACCGCATCCTCGCCTATTACGGGCTGAAGCAATTGAACAGCAACCCCAGCCTCGGGCTGAAAGGGATTATCGATATCTGCGGATTGACCGGAAAGGAGATCACGATCAGTGATATCGTCTTCAAGATCGGTCCCCGTATCAACGCTTCCGGCCGTATGATGAACGGGAAGGAGGCGGTGGAACTGCTACTGTCCAAGGATAGCGCCAGTGCCCGGGAGAAGAGCGAGAGCATCAACCAATATAATGAGGAACGCCGGGAATTGGACAAGAAGATCACCGACGAGGCTAACGCTGTCATCGACGAAGTAGAGAACATGGATGACCGGAAGGCGATCGTGGTGTATAACCCGGGATGGCACAAAGGCGTGATCGGTATCGTAGCGTCCCGTTTGACCGAGAAGTATTACCGTCCGGCGGTCGTTCTTACCAAATCGTCCGAGTTGATCACCGGATCGGCACGTTCCGTAACAGGCTTCGATATTTACAAGGCGATAGAGAGTTGCCGGGATTTATTGGAGAATTTCGGGGGACATACCTACGCCGCCGGGCTTTCCCTTCGGGAGGAGAACCTAGAGGCATTCACCGAGCGTTTCTTGAAGATCGCATCCGAGGAGATCATACCGGAGCAGATGATCCCGCAGATCGATATCGACGCTATCTTGGATTTGAAAGAGATCAACCAGAAGTTCGTGAACGACCTAAAGAAGATGAGTCCGTTCGGGCCGGACAACCAAAAGCCCGTATTCTGTTCGCTTGGCGTAAAGGACTACGGCACCAGTAAGCTCGTGGGTAAGGAACTGGAGCATCTCAAGCTGGAATTGATCGACGGAAACTCAAGCACCCCCATGCACGCCATCGCTTTCGGCATGCACAGGTACAACGACCATATCAAGGGTATGAAGCCTTTCAACATCTGTTACACGGTGGAGGAGAACACCTACAACGGCAACACCTCTATCCAGCTGATGATCAAAGACATCAAACCCGACGATATATGAGGAGGACAGGTGGACGTCTACCATAAGATATTAGAGAAGTATTGGGGATACCCTGCTTTTCGCCCCTTGCAGGAGGATATTATCCATTCCGTCTGTGCCGGAAAAGATACGCTTGGGCTGATGCCTACGGGTGGTGGTAAATCCATCACCTTTCAGGTGCCGGCATTGGCGATGGAGGGGATTTGCATCGTCGTCACTCCCTTGATCGCCTTGATGAAAGACCAAGTGGAGAACTTACGCCGGGTCGGCATCAAGGCTACGGCCGTTTATTCGGGCATGAGCCGGCAAGAGATCATCACGCAACTGGAGAATTGCATCTTCGGAGGGTATAAGTTTTTGTATGTCTCCCCGGAGCGGCTTAGTACGGATATTTTCCGGATCAAGATGGAGGCCATGCAAGTTTGTCTGCTAGTGATCGACGAGAGTCACTGTATCTCGCAATGGGGATATGATTTCCGTCCTTCTTACCTCAATATCGCTGAGATCCGGGACTTATTGCCGGGTATTCCGGTATTGGCCTTGACCGCCACGGCTACCCCGGAAGTGGTGAATGACATACAAGAGCGTCTGCGGTTCAAGGAGAAGAACGTATTTCAAAAGAGCTTCGCCCGCAAAAATCTGGCTTATATCGTCCGGAAGACGGAAGATAAGTTAAATACACTCGTTTATATATTAGGAAAAGTTCCGGGTACGGCCATCGTATATGTCCGCAATCGGAAACGCACCAAGGAGATCGCCGTCATGCTGCAACAGGCGGGTATCTCCGCCGATTTCTTCCATGCAGGGTTAAACCGTGACGAGAAAGAACTGCGTCAGGCCCGTTGGAAAAACAACGAGTGCCGGGTAATCGTATCGACCAACGCTTTTGGTATGGGTATCGATAAGCCGGACGTGCGATTGGTCGTGCATATGGATATGCCGGGATCGTTGGAGGAATATTATCAAGAGGCCGGACGCGGGGGGCGTGATGAGAAGAAAGCCTTCGCCGTGGCTCTTTGTTCCTCCACGGATAGCGCCAAGCTAAAGAAACGGCTGGCGGATGAGTTTCCGGACAAGGAGTTTATCTACCGGGTCTATGAGGCGTTGGGTAATTATTACCAGATCGCCGTAGGGTACGGGTTAGATACGGTACACGATTTCTCGTTAACGGATTTTTGTTCCGCTTATAAGTTCTCTTTATTGCAAGCGCATCATGCCTTGAAGATCCTTGGGCTATCGGGCTATATCGAATATACGGAGGAGGTAGACAACGCTTCCCGCCTGATGTTCACAGCTACCCGTGACGAGCTTTACAGGTATTTAAGTGAGAACAAGCGAACGGATGAGGTGATTCAGACAATCTTGCGTTCTTACACCGGGTTATTCGCAGATTATGTTTATATAGATGAGAGCGTAATCGCCACCCGTGCGAGAGTGACACCTCACGAGGTGTATGAGACCTTGGTAGGTTTATCCAGATACCGGATCGTAAACTACATCCCGCATAAGAAAACCCCGTTGATTATCTATACCCAGACCCGGGAGGAACAGCGGTACCTTTCCATACCCCGCTCGGCGTATGAGGAACGCAAGGAGCGTTTCGGGAAACGGATCGAGAAGGTGCTGGAATATATCAACGAGGAGCGGGTATGCCGTAGCCGCATGCTCCTATCCTATTTCGGCGAGGAAGATTCCGCCCCTTGTGGCTGTTGCGACGTATGCCTATCGAAGCATGAATCACAGCTTATGAATTGGGAATTCAACGCTATCCGGGAAAGTCTCATAAAGATATTGGCCGGGGAATCCCCTATCCCCGTGAAAGAACTTATTGAGAAATTACCTTTCCCTCAAGAGAAAAGCCTCACGGCCATCCGCTTTCTGGCGGATCAAGATCCCCGATTCACATTAAGCGACGGCTATCTATCGCACGAGGATTCAGCAAAATAGCACGATGCCCATCGTAAGCTCCTTAGAATGCCCATTGTTAGCTTGCTAGAATGCCCATCATAAGGAGCTTACAATGGGCATTCTAATAAACCATGTATCACCGCTTATAATTACTCCGATTAGATACTTGTTTTTCCGTCGGGAAATCAGCGGGAACCTTTTGGGTTACCTTGCCGGTAGCGGCCCATTCCGCACCTCTTAACAAGGTAATCTGGAAGCCGGCGCATTGCATAGCCGGACAATTCTCTACCGTTTCCCCCGCGTGCCCTAACATCGTATGAAATATACGGGCATTCCCATAATCAACCGTAAAGATCAACGGCTCCTCACGGCCGGAGCCTCCGGTCTCCTTATCCGAATAAGCCGTATACAAGCAATCCTTTATATTTCCCGGGCCACGCATACGATCATATAACTCATCCTGCGCATGTTTCCATTTATTCGGCAGCCCCTTCATGATCGGATGCTCATGGTTCCGGGCATTCAGCACATACTCATGCTGCTTGCCATGAGAGCCACCCACGCCCGCCGAGCTATCCTTTATCAACTTACCATCGCTCCAATATACATAGGGTCCCGCTTTCTCATCCCGGTTCTCCCAACCGCCCAAGGCACAAATCTTATTGTATTCCGGCCAGTTCACGAAGGCGTTATCAGCGGCATGATAGACCACGACACCTCCACCTCCTCGCACATATTCCAAGAAACGACGGTTTGTCTCCTCCGGCCAAGCATCCCCATTATAATCCAGCACCACCAGCTCGTAAGGACTGAAATCCAAGACAAAGCCGGACATATCCTTCCCTGCCTCCGGAGAGACCGCGAAATCCACGGAGAAGCGTCCCGAGTTCTCCAATATCTGTTTAAGCACCACATGGCTCACCTGCCAATTATGGTTATTCTGCCCCGTTATTAATAACGTCTTGATCGGCTTACGGGCCGACATGCCGCATACAACCAGTAAAGCGGCCAAAAGGAAAACGACCTTCCTACAAAATACATGTCTCATGGTATGAATCAGATTTAAGTAAACAATTGATTATCCGTCTTTATTTATCATAACAAAGGGAAGCGGCACCGAATAGCCCCGGATTCTCCAGCTTAGAGAAACGTATCTTCAAGTTCTTGATAGAGTTCGGATAAGCGAAATCCTTCAAGTCCTCATACATGCTCTCCTCAAACAACTCATGGGCGGCGGTCACCGAGCCTCCGAAGACGATCATCTCCGGATCTACCGTCAATACCACGATCTTGATAGCGGCGGCCACATGTACGCCCAACTGCCGGTAAGCCTCCAGCGCCTGCTCGTCCTTCCGCATCGCACGGGTGTACATCTCCTTCCCATCCACGCCCCATACGTTCATGAAACAGGAACCGCTACAGAAATATTCCAAGATATGTCCTTGGTAGGGAATCATGCCAAATTCTCCCGAGCCACAATTAGCGTCGGCCAACAGCTTGCCATTCTGGATAATTCCACCCCAAGCCCGTACCCAAGGTGAGGCCCACGAAGTTATCAACCGTCTTTCCTTCGCCAAAGATACGCTCACCCAGAGCGAAGCAATTCGCGTCGTTATCCACATAAACCGGCACGGAGAAGCAAGCCTCCAATATCTCCTTCAAATGTACCTCCTCCCAATGCGGGATATTCACCACGTTATATACGATCCCCTTCTCACGATCCACCACGCTCGGCACACCGATACCGATAGCTACCACACTCTCGTCCCACACGGAACGGATCACCTCTATCAAAGCCTCCAATGTCTCCTCGCAATCCGCGGCGTCCTTGGGAGTCGGGGCGCTCCCCTGAGCCACTAATCGATCCCCTACGATACGGCCGGCACGCATATTCGTCCCCCCTAAATCCACTCCGATATAAGCGTTTTTCTTCTCTACACTCATTCTTTCCACGATATTAAATTAGATTATACTCCCACAAAGCTAACAAAAAAGGCAATGTTACGAATAACATCACCTTTTAAACTGATAAATTTAATACATCTATGCTTTTTATTTTCCCCGGCGTCAACTCCATCCAGCACGTATACCGACATCGCCTCACGCCTACGCTCTCATAGGCCAACGTCGATATACGTGTGAGGCAATGCCGATATACGTGTAAGACGGCACCATTATAACTACCGCATCAAGCGAAGAACAAGATCAATAATTGCGCCGTAAGTACCCTCAAGAACATGGTCAAGGGGTATACCGTAGCGTAACCTACGGAAGGAGCGTCGTTTCCAGCCGTAGCGTTCGAGTAAGCCAAAGCGGGCGGATCCGTCGTACTACCGGCGATCAAGCCCATTAAGGTGAAATAATTGATCTTATAGAAATAACGGCCTACACAACCGATGATCAGCAAAGGAATCGTCGTGATAATGAAACCGTAACCGATCCAAGCGAATCCACCATTGTTCACGATCGTATCCACAAAACCATCGCCGGCACTGATACCCACACAAGCGAGGAAGAGGGTGATACCGATCTCACGCAACATCAAGTTTGCGCTCTGGGTCGTATAGGTAACCAACTTATAGCGGTAACCGAAACGGCTGATCAAGATCGCCACGATCAACGGACCTCCCGCCAAACCTAACTTAACCGGTTGCGGAATGCCCGGGAACGTGATAGGAATACTCCCCAAGACAATACCGAGGGCAATGCCGATAAAGATCGTGATCAAGTTCGGCTCGTTCAAACGTTTCATGGAGTTACCCAATACCTTCTCCACGTTAGACACGGCCGTCTCGGTACCTACCACATTCACACGGTCGCCCACCTGCAACGTCAGACCCGGCGTAGCTACCAAATCCACGCCCGCACGGTTGATACGGGTGATATTGATACCGTATAACTTGCGTAATTTCAATTGTCCCAGTTTCTTGCCATTCAAATCCGGCTTTGTAATCAAGATACGTCGGTTGATAAACTGGCTTTCCATACGAATCCATTGCTTACGCTCCATGTCAATCTCCTCGCCGATGAATGTCTTTACGGAATCGGCATCTTGATCGGTCGTGATCACGAAAATCTTATCATCCTCATTCAAGATCGTACCGGCGGAAGCGATCTCGATCTGCTTGTTATCATTACGCCATACACGGGAGATCACGAAATCCAGATGATCCATCAAACCGGATAACTCCCCTACCGTCTTACCGAAAACCGCCGGGTTCTTTACGACCAGCGAGATCGGCTTCGCCTCATTCGTATGCGAGGCATCCTCCTTATTCAAATCGTCATTCTCCTTATCGAAATTCACACGGAATACGTAACGTACGAAAATGATCGAAAGAATAATACCGATCACGCCCAGCGGATAAGCCACGGCGTAACCCAAGGCGATCGTATTATCAGAAACCCCGTACATATCGGAATAAGCCTGCTGAGCCGCACCCAATCCGGAGTATTCGTCACCGCACCCGATAAAATACCCACCATCGTAGGCATCGGAATACCTGTCACGAAATGCAATACCAAAGCCGTAGCCACGCCAAGGAAGACAATTCCACAGGCAAGCATATTCAACGTGATCCCCTGCAAACGACGAGAAGAAACCCGGCCCTACTTGCATACCTACCGAATAAACAAATAAGATCAATCCAAATTCCTAAAGAAATGAATCCATTGTGGTTAACCGTAAACCCGAAATGCCCTAAAATAATACCAACAACACCAAGGTAATCCCAAGAAATCCCAAATACCTTTATCTTTCCTAACTGATGCCGGCAATCACGAAAGAGTAAAAGAATGGAGTGCCCGATACCTTCTCCCCATAATAAATCGTTTATCCAATCCATGCCAAAATCTTTAAAAATCTTATTACCTATTAATAAAGACGGAAGTTAGGTCATTTACTTTGTGTTTTACAACATAACGCCTATATTTACCTTCAAATTAAAATCTCATGAAAAGATCATTATATTTTATCAGCACTATTCCTATGCTTGACAGCCACCTCTGCGCAAGAAGCGGGAAAGACAGTCGTGATTAAAACCAACGTAGGTACGATGAAGCCATCCTACGATGATGTGCCTAATCACACCCGTACTTTCATCGAACGGGCAAAACGGGGATTTCAACGGGACCTTATTCACCCGTGTCCTGCCGGAGTTTATGATCCAAGGAGGAGCCCGGATTCCAAGAACGCTCCCGCCGGTGCAAATGCGGCTTTGGAGATCCTTCCGCCGAGATACCGCCCGAGATCAACGAGAAATATTTCCATAAGAAAGGAGCCTGGCCGCCCCCGCCAACCGGACGATATCATCAACCCGCAAAAGAAATCGGATATGTCGCAATTCTTTATCGTGGGAAGGTCTATAGGGAAACCGAACTGATACGTTAGAGCGTACCGCCAACTATCCGGCCCGGCAAAAGGCCCTGAAGGAGTTCTTTACGCGCCGGTACGTGCGGAGCTGAATATGATAAAGATGAGTAACAAACGGGAGTACCAGAAGCGATTGAGAGCGATCAACGCCCAAATAGACTCCGTTATTCAAGCAACTCCCGGGCATTTGCTATTTACGGACGAGCAACGGAAGGCTTATACCACCGTAGGCGGTTGCCATCATCTGGACGGCACTTATACGATCTTCGGGGAGCTGACGGAGGGGTTCGACGTTCTGGATCAGATCGCCACCCAGCCGAAAGACCAGAATGACCGTCCGAAGAAAGACATCCGCATCCAAAGTATAACGATCGAATAATTCACCACTCCTATGTTAAAGAGAGATTTCATCATGGTACAGATCGAGGAACTGGGCAAAGTGATCGCTCAGATCATCTTCAATCGTAATTCCAACGATGGGGCACGCAAGAACCCCGAGTTAATCCAATCCGTCTACACATCCTTAAAACTGGATAACGATTTCTTGCTGAACACGCCTATCGACGGCATCCGCACTTATCTGGACGGTGATGACTCGTGTGGCCTCCAACGCATGGAGCTGGCGACCAAGACCTTGCTGGAAGAAAGTTTCCTTTTGCCGGAGGCGCAAGGTAATAAACTCCGGGCAAGAGCGAAAGAGCTATTGGAATATATCCAACGCAACGACACTACGTTCTCGTTGGAACGAGTGGCGTTGCTGGAAGAGATAAATAACTATTGAATAGATTGCGGATCGGTGGTAGGGCCTTCCACGACTAGAAGGCCATTCTCATCGATTCGCATTTTATCGATGAATACGACCCGCTCATCCCCTGTCTTCTGGTACGCCCGTGATAAACGCAATACATTTGTTTTCCGTCCTTCGACCAAGTAACGCTATTATGTCCGGTACCCGTGACGATACCGCCTTTTCCACGTTCTCTCTCCAGCACCGGATTATTAGATGCCTTCTCAAACGGTCCTAACGGATGTTCGGACACGGCATATCCCACCGCATAATTTGCCCCGCCAAAATAATTAGCGGAATACATCATATAATACAAGCCGTTGTGACGTAGCATGAAAGAGCCTTCCGTCCAACGACGTCCGACCTCCCCTTTGGTAACCGAGCGACTTTCCCATTCACTTTGCGCATCATCCAATTTTACGGGTGGACGCAGCAGAAGTACGGGTTCCCCAATCACGTGCGTAAGATCCGGAGCGACCTCCACCCCGTAAATCCAGCTTTCCTCAACGGAGTCGAACATGCCTTTCTTCTTTGCCTCATCGGCGATCTCGCTTTCTACCGGATGCTTATAGCAACAACGGGAATAATAGAGATAGGTACGGCCATCCTCATCCTCGATCAAGTTTCCGTCGATTACAGGATATCCCGGATCGAACAAAGGAGCATCGGCCAATTCCTTAAATGGTCCGGTCGGCTTATCCGACACAGCTACGCCGATACGGAAATTTTCCTCCTCGTTGGTCGGATTCTTCCGCCAATCCGCGCTGAAGAACATATAGAACTTCCCGTCACGCTCGTACACTTCCGGCGCCCAGAAATTAGCGATTGCCCAAGAATCGGGCGTATTACCCCGATAAACCTGCCCTTCCGACTTCCAATGGATCAAATCATCGGAAGAATAGGCGCAAAAACCGTCTACAGCCCCGGCACCGGTACCATACATATAATAACGTCCGTCCGAGGCCAACAATACGTATGGATCGCCAAACTGGACCGACAAAGGATTACTGTACGTTAATTCCGGCTCTTCCGCAGCAGACTTCTTTCCCGTACAACCCGCATTCAAACACATAAGAACTCCCAGACAAAGGGATATTCCTATTTTCATACCACTTTTCATTTTTCTTATTTATTGGATTCTAAATTATACACTCCTTCCGCACAACGTTCCCCGTCGATGGCAGCGGATACGATTCCTCCCGCATACCCCGCTCCCTCACCGCAAGGGAAAAGACCTTTTACCGTGACGTGTTGATAGGTATCCCGATCACGGACGATACGAACCGGAGCGGATGTACGGGTCTCTACGCCGATCATGGTTGCCTCGTTGGTCAAGAAGCCTCTAGAGACCTTACCGAAATAACGGAAACCTTCCCGCAGGCGACTGGTCACGAATTCCGGCATCCAAAAATGCAACGGAGAGGCCAGCAGACCCGGCGTATACGAGGAAACCGGTAAATCGAAAGAGTTCTTCTTCCGCATGAAATCATCCATGCGCTGGGCGGGAGCCGTTTGCTTCATGCCTCCATTCAACCAACAGACCTCTTCCAGACGTTCCTGAAAGGCCATCAACGCTAATGGGGAGTCCGCATCCACCTTCTCGCCATTCCGAAGATAAAGCTCCTCCTGCCCTACCAGTTCGGAATAATCTTCCGGACGGATCTCTACCACCATCCCTGAGTTAGACCAGCGGGAACCCCGGTTAGAAGGCGACATTCCATTTACCACGACCTGCTTAGGTCCGCTCGCCGCAGGAACTACGAAACCTCCCGGACACATACAGAAGGAATAGACGCCCCGGTTATTCGCTTGCGTCACAAAACTATACTCTGCCGCAGGAAGATATTTCCCACGACCTTCTTTCCGATGATACTGGATTTGGTCGATCAATTCCTGAGGATGTTCCAGACGAACACCGACTGCGATCCCTTTCGCCTCGATCTGGATCTGGCGTTCGTATAAATAGTTATAGACATCACGGGCGGAATGGCCGGTAGCTAAGATAACAGGCCCGTAAAAGCTCTTTCCCGTATTCGTCTCGATGCCGATCACCTCGTTCTCTTTCATGATAAAAGCATCCATACGGGTCTCGAAATGTACCTCACCTCCGCATCGCTTGATTTGCTCCCGGATATTCTCGATCACACGGGGGAGCTTATCGGTTCCGATATGCGGATGGGCATCCGCCAAGATAGAGGGACTTGCCCCAAACTGGCAAAAGATATTCAGTATCTTATCTACCGAGCCTCTTTTCTTGCTACGGGTATACAGCTTTCCATCAGAATAAGCGCCGGCACCGCCCTCACCAAAACTATAATTTGATTCTCCGTTCACCTTATGCTCACGACTGATCGGCGATATCTTTCTTGCGTTCCCGCACGTCCTTACTCGCTCGACGATGATGGGGCGCAAACCTAACTCTATCAAGCAAGTAGGCGGCAACAGACCTCCCGGACCGGCTCCTACGACGATCACAGGTTTCTGCCGAGACATCTTTATACTCTATCAATTGATATTCCGGCTCGCTAGGGCATCCTCGTTCATGAAAACACGCAGTTTCACGTTGACAAATATCGTTCGCTAGGCGTGCGTCTATCGAACGTTTCAATACACGTACGGCCCGGATATTTTTCGGAGCCTCCGTCTCACGGGCTACTACTTGCCTTAGCGATTGCAACAATGCTCTTCCGGCAATATCCTGAGTTGTAATCTTTTATCATTGTTTATTATATATTAACCGAATAGTTGCCGAAAGGTCCTCCACTTTCTTTACCTGTACGATTTGAATCTCTGCTCTTCGCCGTATCGAAACCTTTTAGATTATTATGCGGAATGATAATCCGAGAAACCCAGCTTCCGCCTCCAAGATACGTTGCTCAATACGGTTGACCGGACGGATCTCCAAGCCCACCTGCCAGCCATACAAACACCCGGCTCTGATGCTGATATCCGCTAGAAGAAAGGATGGAACTGATTACCGCCAAATCGATAGCCGGATCATTCACTTCAAACCCCGGCGATATTCAGGAAAACATCTTTCTGATCAACTTAAACCCGCCCTTTTCCAATACTCACCGCAATAACATATTCATTCGGCGTAAATCGAATCCGGTGGCGCTGTTGCGGCGTACCGTAAACCGCCGAGCTCGACCAAGGCTTGCGTCTCGATCAAGAAAGGACGTACCCTCGATAGCGGCGGCGATGGCGACACCGCTCAGTCCCCATGATTCTGGGTTAATAATAACTCGGATGGATTGCTGACCCTCACGAAGCCCGTTCTGGCGCATCTCGTAAATCCCTAGTTCCGCCGTACTGCCAAAACGGTTCTTGATGCTCCGCAGGATACGATACATATAATGCTGATCGCCCTCAAACTGCAACACCGTATCCACGATATGCTCCAATACCTTCGGACCGGCGATACTGCCTTCCTTATTGATATGGCCGATCAATAAGACCGGGACACCGCTTTCCTTGGCGTATTTCAAGATAGCGGCACTACACTCACGTACTTGGGAAACACTGCCGGGGGAAGATTCCACGACTTCCGTAAAGATGGTTTGTATGGAATCTATGATCATCAAGTCCGGCTGGATATTGGCCGCTTGCGTAAAAATCTGTTCCAGATGCGTCTCGCATAGGATGAAACAGTTCGGATTATCATGCGATAATCGGTCCGCCCGGAGTTTCAACTGGCGACTGCTCTCCTCGCCCGAGACATATAGGGTTTTCAAGCCTGTCAAGCCCAACACGGTTTGCAAGACCAAGGTAGATTTTCCGATTCCCGGCTCTCCACCGATCAAGACCAAAGAGCCCTTCACCAAGCCTCCGCCGAGGACCCTATTTAATTCATCATCTTTTAAATCGATACGGGCCTCCTCTTCCGTCGTTATATCACGCAATAACACCGGACGGATCTTATTGCCCTCCATAATACCGGGAACTGGCCGCTTCACGGCAGGCTCCTTTGTTACGATCTCCTCTACATAAGTGTTCCACTCCCCACAATTCGGGCATTTACCCAGCCATTTCGGGGAATCAGCGCCACAGTTAGAGCAGACATATACGGTTTTTGTTTTCGCCATTCTATCCTGAATTTGGCGTAAAGATACAAAAAACTACTTTTCCCCTACCACAACGATCTTCTTTCCGATACCGCAGCCCTTCTTAATTTCCGGGCTACCTTTCTCCTTATACAAGAATCCGCGGAACATACCGCCACTGTTATAAGGCATGGCGATATTTCCTAGTTTATCCACGGCGATCAAGCCGCCGTTGCCGGCGTTCGTATTCAATTCCGTATGGATGATATAATCCGCCGCTTTCTCTACGCTTTCCTTAAGGTATTTATAGCGGGCACACACATCGAACGCTACCGCATGACGGATAAAATACTCGCCATGCCCCGTACAGGAGACGGCGCAACTGTTATTATCCGCATACGTTCCCGCCCCGATCACGGGCGAATCACCGATACGCCCCCAACGTTTCTTGAACATACCGCCGGTACTGGTCCCGGCCGTTAAGTTTCCTTGCTTATCCAGAACGACACAGCCTACCGTACCGTTCTTCTTACTTTCTTGCTTTAACTTCTCGATCCACTCCATCGTCTTGGGCGTAGCGAAATACATATTGTCTTCTACCATTTCCAAGCCTTGTTCCTTGGCGAACTCCTCAGCACCGGCTCCGCTCAGCATGACATGCGGAGATTTTGTCTCTTTACGGCATAGGCGGCATTGATCGGATGCTTCACGTGTTTTAAGCCAGCTACAGCGCCTGCGCTTAAATCCTTGCCTTCCATGATGGAAGCGTCCAACTCAAAAGTTCCCTCCACCGTACAGGTAGCACCAATTCCGGCGTTAAACAACGGATTTCCCTCGAAGTAATTGATTACGGCCATCACCGCTTCCGGCCCCTCGCCTCCCGCAGAAAGGACCTTATCTCCAATCATTAAAGCGGAGTCCAATGCGGCGTAATATTGAGCCGACTTAACCGGATCTTCCTCCAATCCGGCCATCGCCCCCGCACCACCATGTACCACGATTACATACTCCCGGTCTTGCGCAAAAGCAATGGATGACACCATCAAAGCCGTCAAGGCTATCATTTGTTTTAACATGCTATTATATTTAATCATTTATACAATGCTCAAAAATAGAACAAATATCTGAATTATCTTAGAGACATAGACTTATTTCCCGATTTTTATCCGTACATTTACCTCGAACGGTAATCTCTTAAATAATAACATTATGGAAGAATACATCGATTCTATCATAAGAGTGGGAAAGATATTGATCGGAAGCATAATGGTCGTGTTCGTACCTGGTACATCGTAAAGGATATTGTCAAGGCTTATGGAAAGATTCGCATGAACGGATTAGTGCCGTGGCGATATGACCACGGCACTTCTTCATTATATCATAGAGAGCTATTTCATTCGTTCGTATACCATACCGGTCCCGGCTGGCTGCCCATGACGAACTCCAATGTCGCCCCGCTCATGATTTGCTCGTGGGTGATATAACTCTTATCATAAGGTTGTCCGTTCAGCTTCACGGATTGATATAAATATTCTCCGCAGAGACCTCGGGAGCCAAAACCGTAAAGATCTTGCCATTGCCTACATGCATCTTCACCTCCGGGAACAACGGGGAACCGATCTCATATTGGCCGCTGATCGGATCAACCGGATAGAATCCCATGGCGCTGAACACAAACCAAGCGGACATCTGCCCACAGTCCTATTACCGCAAATACCGTCCGGAGCATTCGATACAAGTCATGTAATACCTGAGCCACGTATTTGGGTCTTCCAAGGCTGGCCGACCTTATTATATAAGTAGATCACATGATGGCTCGGCTCATTTCCATGCGCATATTGACCAATCATGCCTGTACTAAAGATAGGCAATTCCTCATCCGATTTGGGGACATAGGTAAACATACTATCCAATTTCTCGGCGAAACGTTCCTTACTTCCTACCAATCCGATCAAACCGTCCAGATCTTGCGGCACGGACCAGAAATATTCCAACCATTGCTCTCGCAAATATCTTCCGTATAATCATCGGGCTGAAATTAGCGGCAAAGTTTTCTCATCACGAGGCTGCATAAAGGAAGTTGCCGGATTGTACACATTATGATAATTCTGTGAACGTTTAAAGAATCGTCGGCGATCTCTTTCTTACCCATCTTCAGCCATCTTAGCGATGCAATAATCATCGTAGGCATACCCAAGGTCTTCGATAAAGACCAGTTCTCCCATTTTTGGATCGCTATAAGCCGGTACGTAGCCCAACTTCTTATAATCGCCGATACCCCGATAGTCATCCCGGTTGGCTGTCGCTATACAAGCCTCCAGCGCTTTCTCGGCATTGAAATCACCGATACCTTTCAGATAAGCGTCTACGATAACGGGCACCGCATGATAACCGATCATCATATTCGTTTCCCAGCCATAAAGGTTCCATAAAGGCAAAGCCCCGTTCTGCTCATAGAACTTCAAGAAACCCTTGATCATATCATTCGCCCGTTCCGGCTCCGTATACGTAAACAACGGATGGGAGGCACGGTAGGTATCCCATAAAGAGAAAGTAGAGTAATTCGTCCATCCGTCCGCTTTATGGATTTGCTGATCCGGGCCGTAATAAGAACCATCCACGTCGCTATAGATCGTCGGGGCGATCATGGAATGATACAAGGCCGTATAGAATTTCACCATATCGTCTGTATTCCGGCTCTTCACCTCAATCTTGGAAAGCTGTCGGTTCCAATTCGCGCTAGCCTGCGCTTGATAGTAATCGAAATCATCCTTCGGGGCTTCCGCACGCAAATTCTTTCCCGCTCCCTCCATGCTGACGCCAGAGATTCCGGTCGTGACAAGGATTTCCTCATCCTTCTTCGTATTGAAATCGAAACGGGCCACATAGGCCGTACCGATCCAACCTTTTTCCTTGGTCACGATAGAAGTCGTATCCATATGACAAGCCACGAAAGGCTTAGAGAAACGGGTCTCGAAATAAACATGCTGCAAGGGAGACCAGCCTTGGGATAGGCGGTATCCACGAATCGTCGTAGAGTCTACCACCTCGATCTTGGAATCCAAGGTAAAGTCCCAATTCATCGCCTTCTTCAAGTTCAAGAATACCGAAGCCTCGGCCTCCGGGAAGGTATACCGCTGGATACCGCAACGCTCGGTAGCCGTAAGCTCCACGTTAATGTTATAATCCTTCAGCAATACCCGGTAATATCCTGCGGAAGCCGCCTCGTCATTATGCGAGAACGTGGAATAGATTCCTAACGGCGCCGGGGCCTCTTTATAAGGACGGGTCACGGGCATAAAAGAGATATCGTATAAATCGCCTGCCCCCGTACCGGAAAGGTGCGTATGGCTAAAGCCGGCGATCGTCGTATCCGGATAGAAATACCCCGAGATGCGATCCCAACCCGGCAAACCGTTATCCGGGCTCAATTGTACCATACCAAAAGGAACTTGGGCTCCCGGGTAGGTATTGCCGGTAAAATCCGTACCGATCATGGGGTTCACATACTGCGAGTAATCCGCCTCCTGTTTCTTTTCAGGCGTGCAGGCCACGAGTGCCAGCAAAGAGACCGCCAATATAGACATGTGCTTCATGTTATGCAATTCGTTTTGAGTTTGAGCAAACATACATAAATTATTTCGAAAGAGAAACAGTTTACGGGGAAAACTTTCTATTTTCATCGGGGTGAAAATCTTTTTTCATTATGATGAGAATCTATTTTCATCAAGGAGAAAATCTTTTTTCATCAAGACGAGAATTCGGTGGAATCCTTTAACTTTGTACAAAAACTACGATAACATGGAAGATAAAACATCGACACTTCGTTTGATCTATCCCCAATGGCAAGGTGGGATCGTGAATCATTGGATGCCCGACCTTCCTGCGGACGACGCTTCCAGAGGGTATTACCTAGGAGCTCAATTACTCAATATCCTCGCTCCCCCAAGTCCCCAGAAAACCGTGGAAGTACCCATCTCACTAGATATAAACGATAGAGAAACGGATCTAGGGATCAGCGCCCGCAAGGTTATTCTGAAACAAACAAAAGCAGCCCTCGAATTACTGCACGAAAACGCTCCAGAAAAGATTGTCACCTTAGGGGGCGAATGTTCGGTAAGTGTCGTACCCTTCACCTATCTGGCTGCTAAATATCCGGATGATATAGCCATTGTCTGGATAGACGCACATCCGGATATAAACTTGCCGTATGACGAGTATAAGGGATATCATGCGATGGCCCTTACGGCCTGTCTAGGGATGGGTGATGAAGAGATTCTTCAATTATTACCGGGAAAGTTCAAGGTCTCGAATACCTTAATCGTAGGTTTACGCTCGTGGGATGAGGGCATGAAAGAACGGCAGAAGAACTTAGGTATAAAAGGTTTATCACCAGAGGAGGTGGCGAAGGATAGTTCCTCCATCCCTCGTGGTTAAAGGGACGGGCGCATCCAAAGTTGTCGTTCACTTCGATATGGACGTAATCGATCCGGCGGATATGATAGCGGGAGTCGGCGTAGAGCCTAACGGGATGAAAATAGACGAGGTCGTACGTGTTATCAACAATATAGCATCCAAGTATGATCTGGTAGGTCTTACGGTAGCCGAGCCGATGCCTCGTATAGCCACTGCTAAGGAATATGCTGGACCGGTTACCTTTATTGAAATAATAAAAAGACGTAGCCCTTAAACAGAGTTACGCTTTTTTATATTACATTATTATAACTTTCGGGATTTATTCCTCATTATTATCCTCATTCTCTCTCGTCTTCCTTTGGGGCTTTTTTCACGAAGAACGCACTCAACTCATACAAACCGTAGAGCGGTAAGAATACGATACTTAACGTAAACGGATCACTACTTGGAGTGATGAACGCCGCACCAACTAACAAGCCGACAACAGCATGCCGTCTGTATTTATGAAAGAACGAGCGGTTTAGCAGCCCTATCTGAGATAATAGCCAAGATACCAATGGCATCTCAAATACGATTCCCATCACGAATATCAACATCAAGAAGTTATCCATGTAAGAATCAAGGGATACCTGTTCCGTAATGGCGGCACTCAACTCGTAAGTCGCCAAGAAACGTAGTGTCATCGGGAACACCAAGAAATAACCCACTGAGCATCCGATAAAGAACATTATCGTTCCGAACAAGAATACCCAACGTACATTTTTCTTCTCATTTTCGTAAAGAGCCGGACTTACGAACTTCCAGATCTCCCACATCAAATAGGGGAAAGTCAATAATAACGCCAACCAGAAAGAACTTGTCATATGCGTGAAGAACTGGGAAGCCAGCTTGATATTGACAATGTTCACATGGAAAGTATCATTACAAAAGTCCGGGAGAAAAGAAAAATGAGAACTAATCTTACACATTTCCCGATAGACGATGAAATCGGAGCTACACGGGGCCATCACGACATTATCGAACAGCCACGGCATTACCGAGAACCCGGCTATAGCAAAAACAAAGAGCGCTAAAATAGAACGAAATAAAGTCCAACGAAGTTCTTCTAGGTGATCCCAGAATGACATTTCTTCTTGTTGCATCTTCCTTTACTTCTTTTCCGTATCGTCTAATTTGATATCGTCTTCCAATCCTTTTACACCGTCCTTGAAATTCTTCACGCCCTTACCGATACCTTTCATCAGCTCAGGAATTTTCTTACCACCGAAAAGCAATAACACAACAATGGCGATGATCACGATCTCGCCTGTACCTAAGTTTCCTAAAAATAGTAATTCATTCATGATATTATAATATTAGTCATTAATATTCTCGTTTCTATGGGGGCAAAGATACAATTTGTAATGAATAGTAGCCTCATTATTCCAAATTTATTACCTTTGCACCGTCTTAAAAAACTGAAATTAGAAAAAAATTAGAAAGATGAAAGCGTACGTATTTCCCGGTCAGGGGGCACAGTTCGTAGGTATGGGCAAAGACCTCTACGATAATAATCCTCTTGCTAAAGAGATGTTTGAGAAGGCTAACGAGATCCTTGGTTTCCGTATCACGGATTTAATGTTTGCCGGAACAGACGAGGATCTGAGACAAACCAAAGTTACTCAACCAGCGATCTTCTTACACTCTGTCATTCTCGCGAAAACATTAGGTGATCAATTCCAACCGGATATGACCGCAGGTCACTCATTAGGAGAATTCTCTGCCTTGGTAGCTGCCGGAGCATTGTCTTTCGAGGACGGCTTGGTATTAGTTTCCAAACGTGCCATGGCTATGCAAAAGGCTTGCGAGGCAACTCCCTCTACAATGGCCGCCGTATTAGCCTTGCCGGATGCGACGGTTGAGGAAATTTGCGCGAGCATCAAGGACGAGGTAGTGGTTTGCGCTAACTATAATTGCCCGGGCCAATTGGTAATCTCCGGCTCTATCCCCGGTATCGATCAGGCTTGCGAGAAGTTATTGGCCGCAGGCGCTAAGCGTGCCTTGAAGTTGAAAGTAGGTGGAGCGTTCCATTCTCCATTGATGGAACCAGCTCGTACTGAGTTGGCTGCCGCTATCGAGGCTACGACGATCAATAAACCTTCTTGCCCGGTTTACCAGAACGTAAGCACGAAAGCCGAGACTTGCCCGGAAACAATTAAGACTAACTTGATCGCACAGTTAACCGCCCCGGTACGTTGGACCCAAAGCGTACAGAACATGATCGCCGACGGTGCCACTCATTTCATCGAGTTAGGCCCGGGTGCCGTTCTTCAGGGATTAGTTAAAAAGATCAATAAGGAAATGACTACGGAAGGTATGCAATAATTTATCTTTCAATGTAATAGGATAAAAGTCCGAAAAGGATGGAGGGTGATTTTCCTCGTCTTTTCCGGACTTTTTTATATACGATGATGATTCGAAAAGATCTTGAATGCTAAACTAATCAAAGGCCAACGTTGTTTTATACTATAAACACAATTCAGAATATAGAAAATGGAAACAATACAACAGAAAAATAGGATTATCCTACTTTGGCCGGATGGAGCGCCCACTAGTAATGGATTGGCCGGCGTAGAATTGGAAGATGCCCCGAATGCCATATCCAATATATCGAACCCTTCCCTATTGGTTTATCCGGCGACGAAGCCGAATGGCAAGGCGATCTTGATGTGTCCGGGTGGCGGACTTTCCAAGATTTCGATCGGACATGAGGGGCGTGATATGGCCGCATGGTTTAACGCGCAAGGTATTACTTATGCCGTATTGAAATACCGGATGCCGAACGGACATAGGGAAGTTCCTCTGGACGATGTTCGCCAAGGTCTCCGCATCCTCCATAATTACTCGGAAGAGTGGAAGATTACGAAGGTCGGTGTCATGGGTGCCTCCATTGGCGGTTATATCGCCGGGCATGCCGCAATATTCGGGGTAGACGACGCACGTCCAGATTTCCAAATACTCCTTTATCCGGTTATCAGTATGCTACCTCATTTAACGCACCTTAAATCGAGGGAACGGCTATTAGGAGCGAATCCCACGCATGAGGAAGAGGAAGCTTTCTCTCTGGAATTGCACGTAAACGCACTGACACCTCCCGCCTTTATAGCGTTGGCTTCGGATGACGAGGCGGTTAGCCCGGAGAATAGCGTGCTTTATTATCTCGCTTTGCTAAAAAACAAGGTGTCCGCCTCCTTACATATTTACCCAAAAGGCGGCCATAGTTTTGGGTTCCGGGACAACTTCGTATACAAACGTCAATGGACTGACGAACTGGAGAAATGGCTAAGCACGATTGAGTAAATCTCAAAAAAACGGTGCCACACAAATAAATGCGTGACACCGAAAAAGTATATATAAAACAGACCAAGCAGGTTCGCTATTTAGCGTTCCACCAAAGTGGAGTAGTCGTCAAGTCCGGGCCGCCCAAAAGCTGGAGAGCTTGCGCATAACCCGCTTGATTATTCGTTTGGATATTCGCCGGATAACGATAACGTTTCGGGTAGAAATCCCAACGGCATTCCTTAGAGGTAGCGACCGTCAAAGGAACTTGATTCAATGGGTTGTAATCCTTCTCTACCGCTTGGTTCTCGAAGAAAGGAAGACCTAAACGACGATGATCGCTCCAAGCCTCTTCCGGCAACCAAGGAACTTGCGCTATATATTTCTGGGTGATAATCTTCGTAAGGGCGTCATTATTATAAGCGCCATTCCGATAGATCGAGTTATGGGGATATTCATACGTACGGCTTTTTACCTCCTTCGTATAGGGGTCCGTATAACGGATCGTATATGATTTCGCCTCTGTCGTATGGTCGAAAGCGACGGAAGTACCTACACGGTTGTATTTCTGAGACGATAGGTAATCACCGACTTGGCTCAATAAGCCATGATACTCAAAACTAGCCGTAACACCAGACTCATAATTGGATTTAGCCGTTCCCGGAACTTTCCAGCCTTTCACCGCAGCCTCCGCCAATAAGAAGTAACTTTCCCACGGGCCGAAGAAGACACGCTTATTGGTGCTCATTCGATATTGTTTCGATATAGAGGGATAATTATAATTCTTACCTGTCAGCTCACTTACCAGACCGGCTTTCACGTCCCATTCTCCGGCGACCCAAGTGCCCCACGTATATTTCGGATCGATCGTCAACATATTCTGGGTATTATCCGCCGGATTCTTCAAGTGAACCGGCTTCACCTCGCTGGCCGCACCGATATAATCGGAATAAACCACACCATCATCCCAGCCCACTACACTAAACAACTTCGGGGCACGGGGATCTACATATTGAGGTATACCGTCGAAATAGAAACCGGCGCACGGATCATTCGTCGTCAGCGGGAAGTGCTGGTTCAAATATAAACCTTGATAATCGTATGGATTCTTCAAATGGCTTTTTAAGGAGTCCGGCAACGGAAATTCCTGTCCACCCAAACCAACTACCAAGTTCTTAAACGTCACGGACATCGCCTGCCCATTCCAAGGACGAGACATCACGCTCGTCAGCTCATCCCAACCCTCTTTCTCCTGCACGGAAGCGATATCGGTTGGCTCGGAAATAAATGTCTTAGAGGCGGCATCCTCAAATTCCGCTTTCGCTAAGGCAGGATCGACAGCCGAGATACGCATCGCCAAACGCATACGCAAGGAGTTGGCGTACTTCTTCCATTTCGCAACATTTCCCGCATAGAAAGCATCCTCGTTAGCCATAGCGGACATATCCAAGGAGGGTCCAACGCAGACTCAGCTTCCCGTAACTCTTTCAATATAAATTGATAGATAGCCTCTACACTATCGTACTCAGCCGGTACACCGGAGAAAGCGGCTAACGCTGGGATCGGCCCGAAACCGTCAGCGACTTCCGAGTTCAAGTAAGCACGCCAGATACGGGACATCTGGATTACGTTCTTATAATAGGGATAGGTATCCGCCTCCCCATTGGCAACCATCCGCTCTCCCAGCTGGATCGCTTTGGTCACTTGATTCAGCCAACCTACGGCGTAATCATTACTCAAGTAGATCGTACTATAATCATTGTTATCCGTACCGATCGTAAAACCACTTCCCCTATTGAAACGGGAAGCACGGTCCCAGTACAAGATAAAGATACGCTCGGCTATCTCTGGGTTCATCTGGTCTCCCATGATAGAGGCATTCAGGAACCATTGGGGCTTCACCTTATCCTCTCCCACAAGATTCGGGTCCTCATTGATCTCCTGAAAGTCATTACAGGAAGAAAGAAGAGCAGCCACCGATACCAATCCGGTAAAAAGTATATTTCTTGTTTTCATCTTCATCATTTTTATCGTAATTCAAATTATCATGTATTCCATTAGAATCCCACGGTTACGTTAAACGTATAGGAACGACTGGTCGGCGCAGCTCCATTCTCGAATCCGGTAGCGTTGGTATTCGTGGCGGCAACAGACTCGGGGTCGATACCCGGCAAGTTATAATGGATCATCCAAACATTGTTACAAGTAGCGGATAGACGTACACGCTGAAAAGGCGTTTTCTTCAACATCTGTCGATTGAACTCGTAGCCAAAGGTGATATTACGCAAACGGACATTGGTGGCGCTATAGGTATAAACCTCTGGTAAACCATAATTTCCGGTAGACCCAATACGCTCCCAATAGTTCTGGGGAGTGACGGCGACCGTATTCTCCGCATAACCACTACCCTGTTGAACCACGGTATTCGGTACCACGAATTCGGCACGATCACCATTCACCACTGTTCCGGCGGCGTTACCCCGGGTATACAGGTTGGAGGCTGTCGCCGAATAGATGCTACCACCGATACGGAAGTCTATCAAGAAGCTCAGGTTAAAACCTTTATAAGAGAAATTATTGGTCCAACCCATCATCCAATCCGGACTCTGGTTTCCTACTTTCGACTTCTCGGTAGAGATCAAAGGCAAACCATCATCACCTACGACGATCTTTCCATAGTGAGGACTATTCTCATCGGTCACACGCATAAAGGTCTGCCCGTAGATCCACCATAATAACCACCTACCGGAGCTACGATCTGGATAGCGTCGAACGTCTTTATATCATATAGATTCACGCCCTCGTATAATTCTTTGATCTTATTCCGGTTCAAGGAGAACTGCGCCGTAGAGCTCCAGCTCAATCCGGCGGGATTGTCTAGAATCGTACCGTTCAAGGAGATCTCCAAACCCTCGTTCTGAATGTTACCTGCGTTAATCTTACGGGAAGCATAGCCGGAGAACGGATCCATCGGTAAATCCAGTAACTGGCGGGTAGCGTTGGATTTATACCAAGCGGCATCCAAGCCCAATCGGTTATTGAAGAAACGGATATCGAAACCGGCCTCCCATGATTTAATCAACTCGCTACGTACGTCCGAGTCGTAAAGTACCTTACCCGGTTTCGCCGTCGTATTCCCGTTGGGGTCCTTGCCTACAGAGTAGAAGTTATATAATTGATACGGATCCAAGTCGTTACCTACCTCAGCGAAGGAGGCACGTACCTAGCGCGAAAGAGAACCAATCCGGCATGCTTCCGCCAATCTTCGGCAACATATCTGAGATCACAAGCGATAAACTGACAGATGGATAGAAATAAGAGCGGTTGGCTTTCGACATCGTAGACGACCAATCGTTACGTGCCGTAACATCCAAGAACAGATAACCATCCCAGTTCAACTGCAACGACCCATACAAGGAATTCATACGACGGCGGATCAACTCGGAAGTGACTGTCGGCTTATTCACGCCATTATTCAGCGAGAACAAGTTCGGCACCAACAACTCTCCGGCAGAAGCGTTCATCTTATTACGCTGCTGGAGCATCAAGTTACCACCGAAAGTAACGAAGCCTCCCAGCCGATCGATCAAGTTATCCTTCCGGGCCGTAGCCAAGAAACTGAAGTTATTCTCATAGAAGGTCTCCGATCCCTCGGTATACAGACCTCTCGGACTGGTATTACCACCGGCATATACTTTCTCGCTCTTCGTCGTGGTATAATAATCCGTACCACCTCTCAACTCAATATCGAACCAATCGGTCGGGGCATATTTCAAGGAGATATTTCCTAACAAACGGTTACGGGTATCCTCGTTCTGGCGATAACGGGTCACCCAATAAGGGTTCTCCTGCGGATTCTTGGAGGCGTCATACCAAATCATATTGCCTTGCTCATCCACGTCATCCTCAAATTCGCGGATATTCAAGGAACGAGGCAGGTTATAGATCGTATTGAAAGCGTTCGAGGGATTCACGCCCTGAATCGGGCGGTTATGCGCGTTTTGATTGATATAATTCACCTTGGCATCTACTTTCCACTTTTCCGCCTCATCCAAGAAAGTGGTGGCACGCAAGGTAATATTCGTCTTGTTTAGTTTTGAGCGTGGGGTGATACTAGCATCGTCGGAACGGTTTACGGAGGCGAATACCGCCGTACCCTTTATGTTCTGCTGGAAGCTGACACCCTCGTTAAAGGAGGTTCCGGTGCGGAAAAAAGCGTCGATATTATCATAAGTATGCAGAGGGATTTGGTTGCCTCTCCAATCGGTTACCATTTGTCCCATGGCTTTCGGTCCCCAGCTAAGGCGGGATTGGTTATCGTAAACGCCCACGGAGCCTTGTCCGAAGTCGTTCTGTAAATCAGGTTTCAGGAAAATCGTCTCGGCGGTGATACCGGCGTTGATCGTAATACCGAGTCCCTCGTTCTTACGTCCGGACTTGGTAGTGATCAAGATCACGCCGTTACCGGCACGTGAGCCATAAAGGGCGGCGGCGGAAGCACCCTTCAATACCGTCATGGACTCGATATCTTCCGGGTTGATATCCGAAAGGCCGTTACCCATGTCCGCTCCGGAGTTACCCCATACATCATCCACGCCACCGGTGAAGTTATCCATCGGGGTACCGTCTACGACGATCAAGGGCTGGTTGCTACCCGTCAAGGAGTTGTTACCACGAAGTACGATCTTAGAAGACCCTCCTACGCCATTGCTTGAACGGACGATCTGCAAACCGGAAACCTTACCGGAAAGGGAGTTCGCCAAGTTCGGCTCACGGGAGGCCAAGAGGTCATCCCCTTTCAACTCCTGCATGGCATAACCCAAGGCTTTCTTATCCCGTTTCATACCCAAGGCGGTCACCACCACCTCATCGAGTTTCTGGGTATCTTCCACGAGTTTAACCGTAATCTCGGACTGGCCAGTATACGGGATGTCTTGCGAGGTATAACCGATAAACGATATCTGTATGATATCCCCTTTCTTCACGTTATCCAAGGTAAAATGTCCGTCCAAGTCGGTCATAGTACCATTGGTAGTTCCTTTCACGATTACGGACGCCCCGGTAACGGGTCCTAAGGCATCCTCAACTATTCCCGACACCTTTGCGTTTTGCTGTGAAATGTCAACCCTCGGAATCCCGGACATAGGCGTGGCGTATAAGTTTCCCGAGAACCCAAGCGCCCCTACCAACAGGATTAAGCTGACTGGTCTGAATCTTTTCAACATAACTACTGTTTTTTGTTTATTTTTCTAGACAATGTTTTAGTTTTTGCGTCAACAAATGTCATTTATCCTGTATAAACATAAAAAGGGCAGATATGTTTTGAGTTTAACATATACAAGAGGTAACTGGTGAGGATACCGCAACTACTCTCTCCTTACAGACAAAACGAATAAGAGTTATCCTTACTAACATCCATAAAAAATTGATTTACAGAAATTTTAACCAAACCGTAAAAGAGGCAGGAAGCCGTTAGTTATTCACTTCAGAAGCCAATAAAAGTTCCAGTTTACCCATACAAATCATCACCACAAAAAAAAGAAGGCGTACCGACATTTACATCGATACGCCCTTTTCTCGTAAGAATATTATTCTCTATAATTTCCGAATCAGTTACAATACAAAGTTGTCAAAAGACAAGAAAAGACAAGAAGTAGATATCTTTATTTCCTATAAAGTCTAATAAGCATGAATAGTAATCGTCAGCACATCACCATTCTTGTCTGTGACACAAAAAACAGCCGAGTCCCCTTTACTTGCACTCTGTGTCCAAATTAACGCAAAACGTCCAGACCCACCGGGATTAAATTGAATATAGTCACTACCACTCATTTTTTGCCACAAGAAATCTCCAGTAGAAGGTTGAGTAAAACGAATTTCCACTGATTTCCCAGCTTCAATACCAATTGAATTACTAGTCCTAGGTTCTCCATCCGCAAAAAGCGCTAGATTACCACTGTCTTTTACATAATAACCATCTATTTGGGCATTGCAAAAAACACTAATTGTTCCAAATAAAAACAATACCATTAATAACTTTCTCATAACTGTAAAATTTAAAAGTTTAACATTAAAAACATAAATCCTCACGTTGAATGATGATACATCCCAACGTGAGGATTCCTATTATTTTGCAGTAAAAATACTATTCATATTATTTCATATTCCACCACAAAGAAGTTGTCGTCATGTTCGGACCACCAAGTCTTTCTAAAGCTTGGTTATACCCTTCCAAGTTATTGGTTTGAAGAACTGCCGGGTAACGAAGACGCTTCGGGTAGAACTCTACTTTACATTCCTTGCAAGTAGCAGGAGTTAACAACACTTGGTTAGTTGGATTGTAAGCAGCCTCTACAGCTTGATTCTCGAAGAACGGCAAACCTAAACGACGGTGATCAGACCACACTTCCAAAGGCAACCAAGGATTCTGAGCGATGAACTTCTGCGTAATGATCTTAGTCAATGCATCATTATTATACTGACCATTCTTATAGATCGTATTTTTAGGATACTCATAAGTCGTTGTCTTATTCTGTTTCGTATATGCATCGTAATAGTTGATCGTATAAGCCTTAGCCTCTACCGTATGATCGAAAGCTACAGATGTTCCTACACGGTTATAAGCCTTAGATTGCAAATATTCTAAGAGTTTATCGGAAACACCGTTATATTCAAAACTAGCGGCGATACCTTTCTCATAATTATCCTTTGCGCTACCCGGAACATTCCAACCATAAACCGCAGCTTCCGCTAACAAGAAATAATCTCCACGGGCCAAACCATACACGTTTGTTCGTGCTATGACGGAACTTATCAGCCAAAGAAGGAAGTTGTAGTTATAACTTGTATAGTCACCAACTAAACCGGCCTTATCGTTCCAGTTTCCGGCAACAACGGTCGTCCAAGAATATTTCATGGGAAGTTTTACTTCCGGCGCGGAAACTTTTTGTCCGGTCAGCACATCCGTATAATCTCCCGCAATCAATGTTATCTCATCCTTTACCTCGGAAGCGGCACCTATATAAGAAGGATAAACCACTCCGTCATCATACCCCGGAATGCTATACAACTGAGGCGCACGAGGATCGATATATTGTGGGATACCATCGAAAAAATAGCCCGCACAAGGATCATTTGTGGTTGTTGGGAAATGCAGGCTGACATTCTGGCCTAAGTAAGTATAAGGATCTTTCAAATTGGATTTCAACTCATCAGGAACAGGAAATTCCACACCGCCTAGTCCCACTACGAGATTATTGAAAGTAGTAGACATCGCTTGGTTATTCCAAGTTCTTGTCATGACACCTGTATACGGATCCCATCCATCTTTCTCCGCAACCTGGGCGATATCATCCATAGAGGCGATAAACTCACCCTTGGCAGCATCCTCAAACTCAGCTTGCGCCAAAGAAGGATTGACCGCAGTCAAACGCATCGCTAGACGCATACGCAAAGAGTTTCCATACTTTTTCCATTTCTTTATGTCACCACCAAAAAACGGATCATATTTGGACATCGCACTCATATCAATGCTCTCATCCAAAGAAGCGACCGCCTCTTTCAACTCTTTCAATATATAGGTATAGATATCCTCCACCTTATTATATTCTCCAGGAACACCGGTAAAAGCAGATAACGCCGGTATCGGGCCAAAGTTATCAGACAATTCAGAGTTCAAATAAGCTCTCCAAATACGAGCCATATTCGGGATATTCCGATAATAAGGATAGGCATTATCCACATCTAATTTGATTTTCTCCTCTCCGACCTCTATCGCTTGATTCGCCTTATTCAACCAACCTACGCCATACGAGTTCGAAGTCAAGTATAATCTATTATAGTCATCATTATCCGTACCGATTGCGAAACCGCTACCCCGATCAAAACGAGCAGCCCGCTTCCAATACAAAATAAAAATACGTTCTGCTATTTCAGGGTTCATTTGAGCATCTCCAATGGAGCCATTCAAGAACCATTCCGGTTCCACTTGCTCCAAATCAGCCTTATTCGGGTCTTTGTTGATATCCTCAAAGTCATTACAACTTGTAACCGTTGTCAATGAAGCGACCGCCAAGGCTCCTAATATAATGATATTTTTCGTTTTCATATTATCTCCTTTCTATTAGAATCCTACAGTTAAATTAAATGTATAAGAACGATTTGTAGGCGCGCCACCATTCTCGAATCCTACCGCATTCGTATTTGTAGCTGCCACAGATTCAGGATCGATACCCGGCAAATGAGAAACAATCATCCATACGTTATTACAAGTCGCGGACAGACGCAACTTTTGGAACGGGGTTTTCTTCAACAAATTCTTATTGAACGTATATCCTAAAGTAATATTTCTCAAACGGATATTCGTAGCGTCATACGTAAACACCTCCGGCAAACCATAGTTTCCTGAAGAAGCGATACGCTCCCAATATCTTTGAGGCGTAACAGCGACATCATTCTTCACATACTCATCACCTTTTTTCATGATTGAGTTTGGAACCACGAAATCAGCACGATCACCATTCACGACCGTTCCGGCAGCGTTACCATTCTTATGCAAAGAAGAAGTCGTCGCCGAGTAAATCTCACCACCTATACGGAAGTCGATCAAGAAACTCAAATCAAAACCCTTATAAGAGAAATTATTCGTGAGACCAAGCATCCAATCCGGGTTCTGATTACCAATCAACTCTTTATCTGTCGTAATCAAAGGAAGACCATCTTCACCTACCACGACCTGCCCATTGTGGCGAACAAATTTCTGTCCATAAATATCACCATATTTACCACCTTCGGTAGCGGCAATCTGTAAGACATCCACAGTCTTGATATCATAGACAGTCACCCCTTCGGTTAATTCCAAGATCTTACTTCTATTCAAAGAGAAATGAGCTTGCGCATCCCAGTTAAACCCACTAGCAGTCTGCATAATAGCACCATTCAACGAAAGTTCGAAACCTTGGTTCTGGATATTACCCGCATTCACTTTTCGAGATTCATATCCGGAAAAAGCATCCATCGGAATATTCAGCAACTGATTGGTCGCATTTGTCTTATACCAAGCGGCATCAATACCAAAACGGTTATTGAAGAAACGTAAGTCGGCACCAACCTCCCAAGACTTGATCAACTCACTCTTAACCGAAGAGTCAAACAAGGTACTTCCGGCAGAAGCCATACTATTACCATTAGCATCCTTAGAAATTGTATATACATTATATAACTGATAAGGATCCAAATCATTACCTACCTCAGCGAAAGAAGCACGCACCTTCGCGAAACTAAACCAATCAGGCATACTTCCTCCGTTTTTCTGTACCATATCAGAGATTACAGCAGATAAGCTAACAGAAGGATAGAAATAAGAACGATTCTCTTTTGACATAGTGGATGACCAGTCATTACGTGCCGTAACATCCAAGAACAACCAACCATCCCAGTTCAACTGGAGAGATCCGTACAAAGAGTTCATTTTACGCTGGGTCAAAGAAGATGTAATAGAAGGTTTATCAACACCATTATTGACATCAAACAAATCAGGAACCAACAACGTTCCCGCACTTGCATTCATTTTGGTACGTTTCTGCTGCATGATGTTACCACCAAATGTAACAAAACCACCCAATTTGCTGATCAAATCATCCTTACGCACCGTAGCCAAGAAGCTAAAGTTATTCTCATAGAATGTCTCAGAACCTTCAGAATAGCTACCTTCCGGCTTCGTATTACCTCCTGAATATAACTTTTGAGTAGTCGTGGTAGTATAATAGTCAGTACCTCCTCTCAGCTCGATATCAAACCAATCCGTAGGAGCATATTTTAAAGAAGCATTTCCTAAAATACGATTACGCGTATCGTCGTTCTGACGGTATTGAGTTACCCAATAAGGGTTCTCCTGTGGACTATTACTTTTATCATACCAAACCATTTTCCCTTGATCATCCACACAGTTCTCAAAATCAAGAACATTCAAAGAGCGAGGCAAATTATAAACGGTTGAAAATGCGTTGGATGGGTTTATACCAATGATCGGACGATTATGGGCGTTTTGGTTTACATAGTTCACCTTCGCATCCACCTTCCATTTCTTAGCCTCATCCAAAAATGAGGTAGCACGTAACGTTAAATTCGTCTTATTCAGACTTTGCTCTGGGGTTACACCCGAGTCATCTTGGCGATTGAAAGAAAAGAACATAGAGGTTCCATTCACATCTTGCTGGAAACTTACGCCTTCATTGAAAGAGGTACCTGTACCAAAGAAAGCGCCAATATTGTCATAAGCGGCCATTGGCACTTGACGTCCGTCATACGTAGTAATAGTCTGTCCTTCAATCCTCGGACCCCAGCTCAGATTGGTTTGGTCATTGTAAGCACCAACAGAACCCTGTCCGAAAGAACTTTGCAGTTCCGGCAACATAAAAGGAGTATCCGCCGTAACTCCAAAGTTCACATTGATACCCAGACCATCATTCTTCTTTCCTGATTTCGTCGTAATCAAGATAACACCATTACCGGCACGAGAACCGTAAAGAGCGGCAGCGGAAGCACCTTTCAATACAGACATAGACTCGATGTCTTCTGGATTGATATCCGAAAGACCGTTACCCATATCCGTACCGGAGTTACCCCAAGCATCATCTACACCACCGGTGAAGTTATCCATCGGAGTACCATCTACAACTACCAACGGCTGATTAGAACCGGTCAAAGAGTTCGCACCACGAAGTACAATCTTCGAAGAACCGCCTACACTACCACTAGAACGAACGACCTGCAAACCGGAAACCTTACCGGACAACGCATTGGCGATATTGCTCTCGCGAGAATCCAGCAAAGCGTCTCCCTTCAACTCTTGCATCGCATAACCCAAGGACTTCTCAGATCGCTTCATGCCTAAGGCCGTAACCACGACCTCATCCAATTTCTGGGTGTCTTCCGCTAATTTGATAACGCCTACCGGTTGGCCGGTATACGTAATTTCCATGGTGGAGTAACCAATGAATGAGATTTGGATTACATCACCATTCTTGACACCTTCCAAGGTGAAATTACCGTCCATATCGGTAATCGTACCATTGGTCGTGCCTTTCACGACAACTGACGCTCCGGTCACTGGGCCGAAATCATCTTCCACTGTACCTGTTACTTTCCCGTTTTGCTGGGAGATAGAGGTACCTTGCTCAACAGGTGCGATGTTGGCATACATGCTTCCCGAGAAGCATAACGCACCCGCACATAGAATTAAGCTGACAGGTTTAAAGTTTTTCAACATAACTGATGGTTTTATTGATAAATAATTAGACAATGTCTTGGCGAAACATTTGTCTTTTAAAATTATTCACATACATACACTCACTCCTGAGTTCTAGCGTAATTAAGTTCAAATAAAAAATGGGCTAACTATCGGAGTCCTACATGAACTTTTCTTAAGTAGAAGTTGTTTTATTTAGTTGGCGCCAAAATACCTAGCACATTTTATATCGGAGGCAAAGATATGAAATATTCATTATATTGTGTTATTATAATTAAATAAATCTTTCCTTATTTTTATGTTTTACAATATAAAATTAGAAATATAAACGGTTTTAAGTTAAAATCGACTTGAGTTCATGTAGAACTAAGTATCTGCGGTAAGATATGAAATCACAGTAATTCAGGCGTTTTTTCAGAATATAAAAGCAAGCCAGCTTCATTAGCAAAGTAAGTTAATTAAAATGCCAAAGTAAGTTAACTTACTTCGCCGATGAAGTTAACTTACTTTTATTAGATATCTTCTATTGAAAAAGAAGTATAATCTCTAAAAATCTTTCTCATTCGCCATATACCACATATTAAGGAACGAGGCCTTCGTGATATTCACCACCTTGTCCCAATTAATCCGGTCGGCATGGTCGCTCGGTTGATGGTAATCCGGATGCCCGTCGGTATGATACCAGATAATAGGGATACCTATCTTTGCGAAGGAACCGTTATCACTCCCTCCTACCGGGTTATCCCACGGACGATAATCCGGTGCCAGATTCAAGTTGTATTTCTTGATATCGTTCTTCAGCCAATCGCCGAAAGCAGGGTGCGCCTCCGTATAGAAATAAACCACATGGGTAGGCTTCGCCTCGTTATTGTTACGGCCGATCATATCGAAATTCAAATATCCTTTCACGTTCTTTATCTCTGGAAAAGACTGAACGAAGGCTTTCGATCCGAAGCCCTTTCTCCTCACCGTCCCAGAAAGCGAATACAACGGTTCGCTCCGGTTGCTGGCCCGTGGCAAGGAAAGCCCTCGCTATCTGCAAAACGGCAGAGACTCCGGAGGCGTTATCGTCCGCCCGTTATAGATCTGGTCGCCATCCAGCATCGGGTCGATACCCAGATGGTCATAGTGAGCGCCGACAATCACGATCTCGTTCGGGTTCTTCCCCTCTATCTTACCCAATATATTATTCAAGGATAGCTTCTGGAAAACACCGGTCTGCTTGATAGCGGCCACCGAGTCCGGGTGGACTTGCCAACGGGCTCCTCTTTTCTGGCGTTCCAGATGGTAAGCCTCGAACGGATGGTAATAGGAATCGCCCACGGGATCGATACCTAAGGACTTCAAGTTCGCCACGATATAATCTCCCGCTATACGGCCTCCACGGAAACCGGCCTCACGGCCCTCCAGATCATCATCGGCCAAGAAACCGATATGCGCCTCGGCGGTCGATCTATTTATCACGTCCAAACCTTTCTTCTCCGGACTTTCCGCCCAAAGAGCCGTACTTAATGCCAGCGACATTAAGAGTAATCCTGCTTTTTTCATCGCTTTTGTGTTCAAATGATTATTGTTTTAGCTTTTTCATTCACAAATATAAGTAATTTCCCTGATACGCGAAGGAGAAGGAAAGGAAAGGGCACAAAAAAAGGCTCACCCGGCCGTATTGCCAAAGGTAATCCTCATTTCCTATCTCTCACCATTCCGTTTTGAACGGAGGTAAGAGATGACATCTAATTTATTTCTTACTTTAATTCTTTACTTAAAAAAGACGCAGTCTTTTAGTTCTTATCCGCATCTACACTCATTTCGCTCATAAGGCGACGGATCTCAGCGTTTAATCGCTGACTCATGGCACCATTGCCAGCTGACTGGTAACGATCTGCTTGATAACGCAACATCGCTAAAGCACGAAGGCTTTTCTCATTTCTCTCATCATCATAATCTTTTGTTTTACGCTTCCCACGCTTGGAAAGCCAGTTAATAAATAATCCTAAAACGATCTTTCTTTCTTAATTCGTTACAAAGATAACCATTTTATCCGAAACAATGTTGTAGAACATAATAAAATATTTCATTTTTTCGATTATTTATGAATTGTGCAAATAAGTCTAAATACGCCGGGGATTACTCCACCGGCGTTAATTCACCTGTAACAGAGTCTATTACAAACCCTCTTACCGTTATATCCGACGGAATCAGCGGATGATTCCGAATTTGCTCCACGGTCTCGTGCACGGAAGCCTCGGAGGTCTCGAATCCCCGCAACCACGACTCGAAGTTTATACCGCAATATCGGATCATATCTATTCGTTCCTGCGGGATTCCCCGCTCTTTCATCTTTTCGATCATCTCGGAGCTATTCATGTGCTTGGCTCCACAATCGGTATGCCCGATTATCATTACCTCTACAACCCCAAGCTCGTAAATCGCCACTATCAAGCTCCGGATAACGCTTCCGAAGGGGTGGGATATGATCGCCCCTGCGTTCTTTATAATTTTCACGTCTCCATTCTTGATGCCCAAGGAGGCGGGTAGCAACTCGGTCAGCCGGGTATCCATGCAAGACACGATGGCGATCTTCTTATCGGGATATTTATTCGTGATATACTTCTCATACCCCTTGTTCTTTACGAACTCACGATTATAGCTTACCAATTCATCAATCATAGCGTTTGTGATTTAGCGTTATTAAACTGTTTATTTATATAACATCGAAATGTCTTAAAGCGTTCATGACACCATCGTCATCTACGGAGTCGGTCACGTAATCCGCCGCCTCTTTCACCTCGTCGCCGGCGTTACCCATGGCTACCCCGATCCCGGCGTGGCGAAGCATGGCCATATCGTTGCCTCCATCGCCAAAAGCCATCGTCTCGTGGAGCGAGATCCCGTAATACTCGATGATCTTATCGATCCCTACCGCCTTACTGCTCCCCCGCGGCACGACATCCGCAAATAGCGGGTTCCAGCGAGTAGCCTCGCAATGCGGCAAGACGGACATGATACGTTCTTCATGGCCGGGAGAGAAAAAGGCTATCAGCTGGTATACTTCCTTACCCCCGTTGCCACGCAAAGGACGCAAGGGAGGATGAGGGAAGTCTAGCATGTCGTAAAGCTGTCGCACAGAATCATCCACGTAGTTCTGGTAAATCCCATCTTCCTCCACCAAGGCGCACGGGAACGCCTCCTCATTCTCTTGATAGCGGATCAACGCCTCTATATCCCCCGACGGGATATTATGTTTATAGATAACCTTATCTTTTCCGGCCAAGCAATATCCTCCGTTCAAGGTAACATAGCCATCGAACTCTTGCGTCCCGAGGTTATTGATAGATTGCAACTGGCGGCCGGTAGCGATGAAAACCTTGATTCCCTTTTCTCGCAACAGGTCCAAGGCCCGGACCGTGGAGTCCGGTAGTTTATGCGTCTTGAAACTTACCAACGTACCGTCAATGTCAAAAAATACTGCCTTAATCATACTTATACCTATTATCTTCTTTTAATGACAAAGATACACTTTATTTGTTACATTTGTATTTTCATTTCCTTCATCAAATAATAGATATAGTTTTTTATGGAATACAGACAACTAGGAGGTTCCGGATTATACGTTCCGGCACTTTGTTTAGGTACGGCTACTTTTGGTGGCACGAATGGTTTTGAAGGTTGGGGACATACCAAGGTGGAAGAGGCTACCCGTATGGTCAATCTTTGCTTGGACGCCGGGGTGAATCTATTCGATACGGCGGATGTCTACTCCAACGGTCTTTCCGAGGAAATCTTGGGAAAGGCGATCCACGGATTGAGGAATCGCCTCTTGATCTCCACGAAGGCGACTTTCAACCTCAGCCCGGAGAGCCGTAACGCCATCGGTTCTTCCCGTTTCCATCTGATACAGGCGTGCGAGGCGAGCCTGAGACGATTGAACACGGATCATATCGACATTTACCATATGCACGGTTTCGATGCGAATACCCCGGTAGAGGAGACACTCCGAGCCTTGGACGACTTGGTGACGAGCGGGAAGGTCCGTTATATCGCTTGCTCGAACTTCTCCGGCTGGCACTTAATGAAGTCGCTTTCCGTATCGGAGCGGTATGGATGGAGCCGGTACGTGGCCCAACAGGTTTATTACTCCTTGCTGAACCGGGAGTTCGAGTGGGAACTGATGCCGCTAGGCATCGACCAGAAGGTGGGCGCCATTATCTGGAGCCCCTTATCCGCCGGACGTCTGGGCGGGAAGTACCGCCGGAATAACCCGATCCCGACGGACGGGCGTGTCGCTCGCGGAGGAAGCCCGATACCTGACGAGGCTACTTCTTACGAACGCCTGTACGACATCGTGGAGGTATTGGAACAGGTAGCCGAGGAGACCGGGCATAGCGTAGCCCAATGCGCCTTGAACTGGTTATTGCAACGGCCTACAGTAAGCAGCCTTATCATAGGTGCCCGCACGGAAGAGCAGCTAAGGCAGAACCTAGAGGCCGTAGGCTGGAGCCTCAGCCCGGAGCAGGTGAAGCGCCTCGATATGGCAAGCCAGACGACCCCGATCTACCCGTATTGGCATCAAGCGCAGTTCCCGGAATTGAATTCTCAATTGAGGTTCTAGACGGAGGCTAGAGAAAGCGTATACACCTCGGGATGCGGATAGCACGAAAGTCCGCATCCCCTAAACACCCATTTTCATCCCCTTAAACGTATCTTGGTTAAGACGTTTTTTATACTTTTGTAGGCTGTTACCAACTAAATCTATCGTATGAGGAAACATTTTCTACTTTTCTTGCTTTGTCTAGCCACGAACGCCAGCCTGACGGCCCAAGAGACCCTTCGGGAGAATAACGGGGAACCTACACTCGTGGAACGATTATCGAACGGAGAGATCAAGATCAATAGCGCCGAGATGAACTTCCAGCTTTTCACCTCGGCCAACGCTGAGTTTGTCGGGAACGAGCTAGACGGTATGAACTTCAAGCTGAACCGTGTCCGGCTGGAGATCAAGGGGGACGTGGGCAAGTGGCTGGGGTATCATTACCGGCAGTCGTTCAACAAATACTCCGATCCCTATTCGCTCGACAACCTCTCCTCCTCGCTCGAGTTGGCGTACGTGAACCTGAAGGCACGGCCTAATCTCAATTTCACGATCGGCAAGCAATTCGTCAATTTCGGGGGATACGAGTATTACGTCAATTCCATCCGGGTACGAGAGTTTAGCGAGTTCAATAATTTACTGACCGCCTACCAAGCCGGTATCTCGGGCAACTGGCAAGTCAACCCGGACCACGAGCTTTGTTTCCAGATCGTGAATAACCGCAACGGTAACGATGAGGACATCTACCCTACCGGACTTCCCGAGGGTACCGCCAAGGCCAAGATACCCTTTATGTACACGGTCAACTGGAATAGCTATTATCTGGACAAGACCTTGCAACTGCGTTATGCCACCGCCGTCGGACAGCAGACCCGCAAGCGCTATTCCTACTATTTCACCTGTGGCAACACCTATGAGAAAGGCCCGTTGCTAACGTACCTCGACGTTATGTACACCCGCCAAGGGATCGACCAGCATGGGGTCGTCAGCCGTCTGCCCGGAACGCCTCATACCGCCATGAACACCGAATACCTATCGATTATCGGCGACGTGGATTACCGTGTCCACCCCCAATGGAACGTTTACGTGAAAGGGGCGTACGAGACCGCCCGGGTGTATAAGAGCAACGGTGATTTCCGGAAAGGGATGTACCGCCGTTCGTGGAACGCGCAGAGTAGCGTGGAATTCTTCCCCTTCAAGCAACTCGACCTTTTCGTATTCGTCCTATACACCTACCGGGGCGTTATCCTAGAGAAAGCCGCCACGCGAATGGGAGCCATAGAGCCGGATACACACCGTATATCGCTGGGGCTGGTCTATTCGATCCCGGTCTTCTGACAAACCGCGCATACGGTAGTACAAGCTTGTAGATACGTTAGTACATACTTGCAGATACGTTCGTGCAAACTTGCAGATACGTTCGTGCAAACGTGTAGATACGTTAGTACGGATTTGTAGATACGGTAGCGCGGGCTGACACATAAGGAAGTACAGGCCGGCACATACGGTAGTACAGGTCCGTATCGCCTTATGTGCAGCTTCCCCCATCCACCCCATAAAAAAAGCGGTGCCTTCCGTTTCCGGAGACACCGCCCTCATTCTATACTAAAAGACCTGTTATATTAAGCCTCTACATCCCAATTCTCGGCAGCCATACGTTTGTAGCTACGCAGACGCCATTTAGCGTTCTCCTCGGCGGCGGCAAACAACTCAGCGGCCTCAGCCGGATATTGTTTAGCTACGGAAGCGAAACGAACCTCACCCTTCAAGAAGTCTTGGAACTTGCTCCAATCCGGCTCCTTGCTATCCAAGGTGAACGGATTCTTGCCCTCTGCCTCCAAAGCCGGGTTGTAACGCCACAAGTGCCAGTAACCGCATGCTACGGCTTCTTTCTCCTCAGCTTGCGACTTACCCATACCCTTCTTCAAACCGTGGTTGATACAAGGAGCGTAAGCGATGATCAATGAAGGACCGTCGTAAGCCTCGGCCTCGCGGATCGCCTTCAATGTCTGGGCTTGGTCGGCACCCATAGCGATCTGAGCCACATATACGTAACCATAAGTAGTAGCCATCAAGCCAAGGTCTTTCTTACGTACCCTCTTACCGGAAGCGGCGAACTTAGCGATAGCGCCCACCGGAGTAGCCTTCGAGGACTGACCACCCGTGTTAGAGTAAACCTCGGTATCCAATACCAAGATATTTACGTTCTTGCCGGAAGCGATCACGTGATCCAAACCACCGTAACCGATATCGTAAGAAGCGCCGTCACCACCGATAATCCATTGAGAACGTTTTACCAAGAAGTGAGACAATTCCTTGATCTGAGCGCAAACCGGACAACCCTCCTTGATGCCTTGCTCAACGAATGCCATGATTTGCGGAGCCAATTCCTTCGTCTTCTCAGCGTCGTTCTGGTTAGCGATCCAAGCGGCGGCTATTTCCTTGGCCTCAGCCGGAGCATGCTCGCCCACGGTGATCTGTTGCAACAAGCCTTCCAAACGTTTACGCATCTTCTCGTTCGCCAATTCCATACCCAAGCCGAACTCGCAGAAATCCTCGAACAAAGAGTTTGCCCAAGCAGGACCTTGACCCTTCTCGTTCGTTGTATAAGGAGTGGAAGGAACAGAACCGGAGTAGATAGAAGAACATCCGGTAGCGTTAGCCACCATCTCGCGGTCGCCGAACAACTGGGTGATCAACTTCACGTACGGAGTCTCGCCACAACCGGAGCAAGCGCCTGAGAATTCAAACAACGGAGTAGCGAACTGTGAGTTCTTCACGTTAGACTTCACGTCTACCAAGTTTTGCTTAGAAGAAACGTTAGCTACGCAGTAGTTCCAGTTATCGGCCTCAGCCAACTGGCCTTCCAGCGGAACCATAGACAATGCCTTGTTGCCCTTGAATCCCGGACAGATATCGGCGCAGTTACCGCAACCCAGACAGTCGAGAACGTCTACCTGCATACGGAACTTCATACCTTTCATAGCGGCCGGAGCCTTCACGTCCAACATAGCGAAGCTGGCGCCCTTCTGCTCCTCATCGTTCAATACGAACGGACGGATAGAAGCGTGAGGACAAACGTAAGCGCATTGGTTACACTGGATACAGTTCGCCTCATTCCAAACCGGAACGAAAGCGGCCACGCCACGTTTCTCGTATTTAGCGGTTCCTTGCGCCCAAGTACCATCCTCGATGCCCTTGAATGCGGAAACCTTCAATAAGTCGCCATCCTGAGCGTTGATCGGACGAACTACCTCGTTGATGAAAGCGGGATCGTTGTTTACGACAGCCTCATCATCCGGAAGGTTAGCCCAAGCGGGATCAACCGTCAATTGGTTGTACTCGCCACCACGGTCTACAGCCGCGTAGTTCTTGTTAACCACGTCCTCGCCCTTCTTACCGTAAGACTTAACGATGAATTTCTTCATCTGCTCGATAGCCAAGTCTACAGGGATAACACCCGTGATACGGAAGAAAGCGGACTGGAGGATCGTATTGGTACGGTTACCTAAACCGATCTCCAAGGCGATCTGTGTAGCGTTGATATAATATACAGTGATATTCTTCTGAGCGAAGTAACGTTTTACCTTATTAGGCAAGTGCTTAGCCAACTCCTCGGCGCCCCAAACGGTATTCAACAAGAAGGTACCGTTCTCACGCAAACCACGAGTCACGTCGTACATGCGCAAATAAGCCTGAACGTGGCAAGCCACGAAGTTCGGGGTATTCACCAAATAAGTAGAACGGATCGGATGATCACCGAAACGTAAGTGAGAACAAGTGAAACCGCCGGATTTCTTAGAGTCGTAAGAGAAATAAGCCTGACAGTATTTATCCGTGTTATCACCGATAATCTTCACCGAGTTCTTGTTAGCGCCTACCGTACCGTCGGCACCCAAACCGTAGAACTTAGCCTCGAACATACCCTCACCGCCCAAGGCGATCTCTTCCTTCTGAGGCAGAGAAGTGAAAGTAACGTCATCCACGATACCGATCGTGAATTGGTTCTTCGGCATCGGCAACGCCAAGTTCTCGAATACGGACAGGATCTGAGCCGGAGTCGTATCCTTAGAACCCAGACCATAACGGCCACCTACGATCACCGGAGCATCCTCCTGACCATAGAAGCAGTCTTTTACGTCCAGATACAACGGCTCACCGTTAGCACCCGGCTCTTTCGTGCGATCCAATACGGCGATACGCTTAGCGGTCTTAGGCACGGCAGCCAAGAAATGCTTAGCGGAGAACGGACGATACAAGTGAACGGATACCAAACCTACCTTCTCGCCCTTAGCGATCAAGTGATCGATAGCCTCACGAGCGGCCTCCGTAACAGAACCCATGGCGATGATCACACGCTCAGCGTCCTCAGCTCCGTAATAATCGAACAAACCGTATTTACGGCCTGTGATCTTGGAAACCTCGTTCATATATTCCTCTACGATAGCGGGAACTGCCTCGTAGTACGTGTTGGAAGATTCTCTGTGTTGGAAGAAATGATCCGGGTTCTCGGCCATACCGCGAGCGACCGGTCTCTCCGGGTTCAAGGCACGGGCACGGAACTCGGCCAAGGCCTTCTGGTCGATAAGCGGAGCCAAGTCCTCATTCTCCAAAGCCTCGATCTTCTGGATCTCGTGAGAGGTACGGAAACCGTCGAAGAAGTTCACGAACGGCACACGAGACTTGATCGTAGCCAAGTGAGCTACACCGGCCAAGTCCATAACCTCCTGTACGGAACCCTCGGCCAACATGGCGAAACCTGTCTGACGGGCAGACATCACGTCTTGATGGTCACCGAAGATACACAACGCATGAGAAGCCAATGTACGAGCGGATACGTGGAAAACGCAAGGAAGCAATTCACCGGCGATCTTGTACATATTAGGGATCATAAGCAACAAACCTTGAGAAGCAGTGTAGGTTGTTGTCAAGGCACCCGCTTGCAATGAACCGTGAACAGCACCTGCGGCACCACCCTCTGATTGCATTTCCTGTACCATTACAGTCTCGCCGAAAATATTCTTACGTCCGGCTGCAGCCCATTCATCTACATATTCAGCCATTGTAGACGACGGAGTGATGGGGTAAATCGCAGCCACCTCGCTGAACATATACGAGATATGAGCAGCGGCCTGATTACCATCACAGGTTAAAAATTTCTTCTGTTTTGTCATAGACCTATAAAACTATTAGTATTAAAAATATCCTTACTCAATATAGAAAACCGAACAACCAAAGCGGGATCATGTTCCCCTCCCGATCTCGGTCTTATCAACAGCATAGTACATATCCGGATTGTTCTTCACTTTCATGCTTTCCTCGATCCGGAAATTATACATCGTATTCACCAGAAAGTGGGCGTTCTTGTTTCCTTCATTCAGCTTATTGTCTTTCAGTAGTTGGTTATAAAAGAACGACTCACGCACCGCCCCGGCATTTACCTCCATCGGACGGATGGGGTACATCAGGTTCGAGTTATACATATATACCTTGGAGGGCTTCTTCGGAAAGGATTCGCCCACCGGATACAGCATATTCATCAAACGAGCATCTGTCAAATACTTGATATAGTTCATCACGGTGGCCCGGGATGTCTCGATATCCTTGCTCAACTGACTCACGTTTGGGGTACAAGGAGCGCTCGTAGCCAATAAGTAGAGTAGTTTGCGTAGCTTTGGTAGGTAGCTTTGTTCGATTTGTTTTATGTATAACACGTCCACCTCTAGCATCATGTTCATGGTCTTCAGCAGATTCTCGGAGAAGTTGCGCTTTTCCAAGAAGAACGGATAGAAACCATGATGGAGATAATCTTGGAAATAAGCCATCGGCCTTACGACCGAGCAAATACGTTTGGCGATTTCCTGATGATTCTCTACTACCTCATCGAACGTGTACGCGGAAAACTGGTTCCCCGACATCAAGTTCAAGAACTCACGGAACGAGAACCCCCTGAGGTTATACGATACCACCTTGCCGGACAAGTCCGGGTTCTCCTCTTTCAGACGCATCACCGACGAGCCGGAGAAAACGATCTTCAAGTCCTCGAAATTATCATAGCAATACCGCAACTCTCTCGACCAGTTGGAATACTTAAACACTTGGTCTATCAACAACACCTTTCCGCCTTTAGCCCGAAACTCGGCGGCGAAATCAACGAGTGTGCGTTCCGTAAAATAGAAATGATTTAAATTAATGTATAAGCATTCCTTATTATCGGCACCAAAATATTCACGGGCATAGTCTAACAAGAAAGTGGTCTTTCCGACTCCTCGCGAACCTTTAATACCGATCAACCGATCCTCCCAATTGATCTCATCCATCAATCCCCTTCGTACCGGAGAATACAGATGCTCTACCAGATATTTATGTGTTTTAAAGAATGCTTCCACCTACATAATTGGTAATTGAAAATTTGGAATTACCGATGCAAAGATAAACATCTTTTCTCATTTGCAATGCGGAGATTGCAATTTTATTGCAAAAAGTAAAGTTCAAACTAACAATTGCCTATCAACGTATTCTGTCTCGTAAAGACGGAGCGCACTCCAGTCCTTACGAAACAAAAGATATTATTCAATGATCGAGATCCATCCGTAAGTATCCGGCTCGTCGCCATACTGGATGGCACGTAGCTTATGATATAGTTTCTCGCAAACAGGACCCGGTTTGCCATCTTTGGCGATAACAAAAGATTTGTTCTCGTCCAAATCGTCGATTTGCGAGATCGGGGCGATAACCGCGGCGGTACCACACTCGGCAGCCTCGTCGAATGTAGCGATCTCCTCGAAAGGAACCGGACGACGCTCTACCGTCAAGCCCATATCCTCGGCCAATTGCTGCAAGCTCTTGTTCGTGATCGAAGGCAAGATCGAGTGGGATTGCGGAGTGATATAGCTATTGCCACGGATTCCGAAGAAGTTAGCCGGACCGCACTCATCCAGATATTTCTTCTCTTTCGGATCCAGATACAATACGGCGGCGTATCCCTTGGAATGAGCGATCTCGCCGGCTACCAAGCTAGCGGCATAATTACCACCGACCTTGATCGTACCTGTCCCGTTAGGAGCCGCACGGTCGTACTCACGAAGTACGCATACCTTCGAGGGCTGGAATCCACCCTTGAAATACGGACCTACCGGAGTGACAAATATCATAAACATATATTCGGGAGCCGGCTTCACACCCACCTGAGCGCCCAAGCCGATCATCAGCGGACGAATATATAAAGCGGCACCGCTCTCATAAGGAGGAACGAAACGCTCGTTCAATTTCACGACCTTACGTACAGCTTCCTCGAACATCTCTACAGGCAACTCAGCCATCTTGATACCCCGGCTGGAAGATTGCATACGTTTAGCGTTCTCATCCATACGGAATACACGGATCTTACCGTCTTTCCCGCGGAAGGCCTTCAAGCCCTCGAAAGACTCTTGTCCGTAATGCAAGCAAGTAGCGGCCATGTGAATATTGATAATCTCGGATGAAGAAACTTCCAACTCACCCCATTTGCCGTCACGATAGTAGCATCTTACATTGTAGTCTGTCTTGATATAACCAAATCCCAGCTCAGACCAATTTAAATTTTCCATATCTATACAATTTGCTGTAATTAGTTTAAAATTAACAAATTACACTGTTAATAATATCGCTCAAAAGCAAAAACGCCCATAGCCGTCGCTATGGGAGATTTTGTGTACCGCAAATATACGCTAATTTATATATAGTTCGGCCTATAAACTAAAAAAAGCAAGCGGAAGGCTACATTTCGGCCTATAACGAATTATACCAATCTATCACTTGGTCGAACTCATTCTCCAACTCTTGCGCTGGGAAATCAAGGGCGACCGGATAGATCAAACACATCCATAAGGAAGGCGAATCGGACAACTTACGGTAAAAAGAAACCGGTAAATCCGGTAAAGTCTCCGTCGGATCGGTCATCAAGACCTCAAATATCAGTTGATAGGGATGCGAGTAAATCACCCGGTAACGGTGATGGTATTCCGGACCAGTCAAGAATGAGTATCTTGGAATGGGGCGTATATCTTGCTTTCTATCCTCCGGTTCCGTTGTTTCCGGATCGATCTCATCTTCTTCCAATAAATATTCTACTTGGCTATCCTCTGCTCCCGGGAATTCTAAGTCTGGAGTCTCTTCCATGGCCTCGATCTCCCCAAAATCCGGAAGTTCCGAGAAATGTATTCGTTGAAGCCCTGTATCCTCCTCGGAAAAACAGATAATCTCCGGGCTGAAATTCCGGTTCTGCCGAGACCACACCTCATAATCCCCGATAAAATACACCCGCTTCTTCGCCCGGGTAACCGCCACGTTCAGGATATTGCTATTTACCCAACCTATCGCACCAGTTGAAGAAGGTTGGCATCCCAACAGGAAGATAACCTCCTCGGCTTCTTTTCCTTGGAATTTATGGACCGTTCCGCAGTTGGCAGTCTCCCACCCCTTAAATTTACCTTTAAGCCCACTATACTCCTCCGTATTCAAGACGGCTTTAACCGCAGCCTTAATGCCTTTCACAACCGTGGTGAAGGGGGAGATCACATATAATTTCCGGGTATCCTCTTTCTCCCGGTGTTTTCCCATCCACGCCAATATCAAGCGCAAGCATACCTCGCCTTGCTCCGCCACGTAATGATCATTATTCCCTTTAGCGCTAGTACCTTTCTTACCGGGCACATCGATCCATAAGGAATGATCTAGCAACAATTGACTTTTCTCCTCGTCTTTCACCGCATCTTTCATTCCCAGAATCATCGTATCGTCGTACGACACCCGGTTGGAGATGCTAAACATAGGATTGATACAACGACGGTGCACGACCAACGGACAGCCTACCCACGTCTCTCCAATCCAAGACCCATAACGGTTTATCAAATCGGCGAAACCTTGCACGGAATGGGATTTCGAGAGGTAAGAAGACAAGGATACGATACCACATTTCTTTTGATAGAGAGTCATCAACGTCTCATCGGTGGTGACTACCGGTTCCACTTGTTTCGGGTCTCCCACGATGATCGCTTTCTTTGCCCGCCACAAAGCGCCTACCGCACATTGGGGAGCGGCTTGCCCGGCCTCGTCCACGATCAACAATCCCAATTGCTCCCTACCCATGTACTCCAGCATCTTCTGTACGGAAGCGAATGTGGTAGATACCACAGGCACCAAGAAAAACAAGCTATTCAACACATGTGAGAATATCAATTCTTTCTCCTCCGGCATATATTTATTATCCCAAAAGGCCAACAGCGAATAAAGGTTGCAACGCCATTTGTAGGAATTGATCACAAAAGAGCCATGCAGGACCAAAGCTTGATAAAATAGTTCTTCCCTTGCTTTGTCGAATTCAGCGTTCTTCAAAGGATTCGAGGACTGCATCTTCTCGTCCGCCATCCTAAATACCTCTTCGTTACAAGAGACCGACCGCCGCAATCGCTCCACTATTCGATATTGCTTCAAGAACTCTTGTTGAGCGATATCGAAAGAAGGGAAACGGTTCTTAAACTCCCGCATAACCTTCTCATTGTCTCTTTTAGGACTCATCTTGGAAACAAACGGCCTTAATACCATTTCGCTGAAAGAACGGATATTATCCCCTTTTCCTAAACGGGCGGATATCAATCCCCAGGCCTGTTTCGTATGTTTTCCCGGATCGGTATTTCCATTGAGCATATTGGAAGCCAAATCTCCGAAAAATAAATCTTTACCCTCACTAAAGACTAGAGAGTGCCCGGCTTTTGACATGGCTTCAGCGGTAGGTAGTTTACTCGTCTCGGGTAACTCGAAGGTGATATTCTCTACAGCCGTATTATTACAGGATGTCACCAGAATTCCATAATCGGCCAATCCCCGTCCCGTCTGCAAACCAAATGTCTTCTGACTTTTACCTGCCTCCAAAGACTTCACTAAAAGCGGAGTCTCTGTAAAGGCATCATCCGGCTGATTCAAATCCGCTAATAACCGGGCACGCCGTACCACGTACTCGGCGATAATATCTTTCAGCAATGTTGTCTTACCCGTTCCCGGAGGGCCATTCACGGAGAAAATGCCACAGCCTCCCGCATTTTCTTCGGCCAACGCTATATTAATAGCCATCTGTTGCATCAACGCCGGGCTGAACTCAGAAGGCCAACGGCCCAGCGGATATCTTTCCGGACCTAACCATTTCCTATAATTCTCTATTGAGCATATACTTTGACGGTTCCCTCCACTCATCAAGGGAGCATTTATATAGTTCACCAGTAAACGATTGGGCCTTTTATCCAGCAGACTTTTACGAACCCTGCTTAAATCTTTCGCATAGAAGCTTATGCTTAAGTCCTTATCATCCGATTTTAGCGCACGGGCACAAACCCGCTCCAAATCATTCCTTCTAAATCCATCATTTACGGTAAATAGACTCCGGATCCGCAGTCGATCTAGCAACTCTACCGTCTTCTGCCGCAAAAGAGAGAAGAACTCTATCCCTTCCTCATCCTCAATTGTCATAAAGAAGTCGTTTCCATCCTCCAGTAGTTCCTCCAACCACTCCTCATCAACCTCCCGGTCATGAATTAAGCAGCTGATCGCCCAGATATAAGGCGAAAGTTGGAACGAGCCTTCTATGTACTCTCCGGACGGGGATAAATCAATCGTATAGAGCACGCTTACAGATTTATTCTTCTCCAACAGCTTACGAAAACGCTCATTATCCTTATCCGCCGGAATCAAACGATATAGCTCGGACAAAAGATCATATTTAGGAACACCTCCCACATACAGACGGAAGCTATCCGCATCCCTGTATGGAGCATATATGAAATACTTCAACTCATCCTCCGATCTCACATATCTTACCCGTACCTCATCCTCCGGTAAACCAGATTTAGAAGCCTGAGGGAATGACAGCTCTTGAAAATATTCCAACACTTCCCAGTAAGCCAGAATACTAGTTGTTGTATCATGGGTACGATTCGAGACAAAGCCCAATAGCGTTTTTAAGTAAGTTAAGTCCATGCTTTAAAAAACCTTAGTTTACACGAAAGCGCTCAGTTAGCCGCTTTGTTAGATTAATGATCGTAAATGTAAGCTATTTCGAAGTATATTTGCTACATTCGCGTCAAAAATAATTAAAATATGAAAGTCATTGATCTGATAAGGAATAGTAAGAGTACCGCTTTTTCTTTCGAGATATTACCGCCGCTGAAAGGTAACAGTATCCAGAAGGTATATAATGTGATTGACAAGTTGAAGGAATTCGACCCTAAATACATAAATATCACCTCCCATCATAGCGAGTTCGTCTATAAAACCTTACCAGACGGAAGTTTCCAGAAAGTAAACATCCGTAAACGTCCGGGCTCCGTAGCGATCGCTTCGGCTATCCAGAATAAATACGGTATTCCTGCCGTACCCCATATTATATGTAAAGGCTTTACGAAAGACGAGACGGAATACGCTTTGATCGATTTGAACTTCCTTGGCGTAAACAACCTCTTAATATTAAGGGGAGATATAAAGACCTTAGAGGCCTCCCAGCAAAAACCGGAGTTATATCACGACCACGCAACTGATTTACAACAGCAGGTAAATCATTTCAACGAAGGTATTGCGTTAGACGGTTCCAAGATAGACGGTATAGAGACTCCCTTCTCGTACGGCATGGCTTGCTATCCGGAGAAACACGAGGAAGCACCCAATATGGAATCCGATATCTATTACTTAAAGGAGAAAGTAAAAAATGGCGCTGAATATCTGGTAACCCAGATGTTTTTCGATAATGACAAGTACTATGCGTTCGTGGATCGTTGCCGTGCGGAAGGTATCACGGTTCCCATCATCCCCGGTATCAAACCGATCGTTTTCAAGAACCAATTAACGGTTCTTCCGAAGATATTCCGTGCGGATATCCCAGAGCCTTTCGCGACAGAATTACGTAAATGTAAAGATGATGCGGAAGCGAAAGAGGTGGGTGTGGAATGGTGTATACAGCAGTGCAAGGATCTGATCGCTCATGGCGTACCGAGCTTACATTTCTACACAATGATGGCCTCGGATAGCGTTTACAAAATAGCAAAAGAAATTTATTGAGATACAATAGGGGTTTTTCCACGCTGAGTTGTCTAATAGAAGTACACGATTGAACAATCATGTACTAAGTATGGTTATTTTTAAAATTCTAAGGTAATGAAATACATATTCTTTATTGGACTTGACTTGTTATTGTATCCGTTTTTAGTTTTACTCTATATATGTCAATTGATATTTACAAAACCCCGCACCTTTTGATATCTGAATACTTTTCCGTAACTTCGTTCCTTATTCTATAGAAAAGGAAATATCTCATGTATTTTAAAGATATCATCGGGCAAGAGGAAGTAAAGGAACGGTTGAGGCAATCGACTCGGACAGGGATCGTACCCCATGCGCAGTTATTCACGGAGCAAGGGGGGGCCGGGGCGTTTCCGCTGGCTTTGGCTTACGCCCGTTATCTGAATTGTACGAACCGGACGGAGACGGACGCTTGCGGACGTTGCCCGTCATGCCTTAAATATGACGAATTGGCACATCCCGATTTGCATTTCGTATTCCCGATCGTAGCCAAGAAAGAGAAAAAGAAAGAGGTCTGCGATGATTATCTCAGTGAATGGCGTGGGTTCCTCAAAGAACATCCCTATTTCAATATGGATGAATGGCTGGATTATATCGAGGCCGGAAACTCACAAGCGATCATCTATTCCAAGGAAAGCGATGAGATTATCCATAAACTGAGCCTAAAGATTTATGAGGCGGAATATCGTATCCTGATGGTTTGGTTGCCGGAGAAACTACATCCTACTTGCGCCAACAAGCTTCTGAAAATCATAGAGGAGCCTCCTATGAAAACGGTTATCCTTATGGTATCCGAGACACCGGACCTTATCCTCGGGACCATCCAATCCCGTGCGCAACGCATCCACATCCGTCCCATTGAGACCGATGCGATCATGAATGCCATGGTATCCCGTTTCGGGCTTTCGCCCGACGACGCTAAACACGTCGCTCACCTCTCCTCCGGAAGTTTTATCAAGGCGATGGAGGCGATTAGCTTGGGCGAGGAAAATAAATTCTTTCTGGAGCAATTCAAGGCCATGATGCGAAACTCATGGGCACGAAACGTAAAAGGCATGAAAGCGATGGCGGACGTCATGGCAGGGATCGGACGGGAACGACAAAAAAACTTCCTCTCCTATTGTCAGCATTTGATCCGGGAGAACTTCATGTACCGGTTCCAATCGCCGGAACTTAATTATATGAATCTGGACGAGGCTAGCTTCTCCGTTAAGTTCTCCCCTTTCGTCAACGAGCGAAACGTGATCGATTTGATGGAAGAATTGGCGAAAGCGGAACGCCATATCACACAGAACGTGAATGCCAAGATGGTCTTTTTGATTTATCCTTACGAATTACCGTACTAATCAAAGATAAGTCTTCAGATTTTCTTGTTACGCCAATTTCCTTTCCATAGATAGAAGAAAGAAGAAAGGATCATGATATTATATACATACTCCGTAGTCCAGCAAACCGCCACGTCCGCACGCAACCATACGGCGACATACAATATATATAATACGTACACGAATATGCTAGCCATATCGATTTCCAGCGCACGGCGGGTATTGCCTGTCCCCGATACGCTAAAGAAATAAATAAAACCGGGAACGGCGAAAAGATAAGAGGACAGCATCACCCACAGCGAGGGATCGAGCTAGCGATCAGATCCGGGTTATCCGTATAAATACGCAATACGGTAGACGGGAACATAGCGATCAAGATACCGATCGGTAGCACGAACGCATAGCATAGCCCGATCATCCTCCGGCAAAGCGGAAGCACCCGGTCCGACTCCCCGGCGCCGATCAAGTTACTTACCAGCGAGCTGTTCGTGGAGGCGAAAGCATTCACGAACATAAACAGGAACGAGGAGATGCTACGTACCACATTCGTAATCGCCAACGGCCGCTCGCCCAGATGCTCCATAGCGATGAAGAAGATAAACCATCCCCAAAAGCGATCCCATGCTGGATCATCACCCAGATAGAGACACTCAGTATTTGTCCCAGCATCCTAAAATCCACTCTCGTAAAACGGAACAGACCATATTTTTATAATCTATCTTCTTCCAAGTATAAATCACGAAGAACAATACGGAAACAGCTTCCGAGATCGAGGAAGCGATAGCGGCACCCGCTATCCCCAAAGCGGGGAACCCGAACTTACCGAATATCAAGATATAGTTCAAGACCACGTTGGTAAGCACCATCACCACCGAATTGGCCGTCAAGATCTTCGTATTCGTCGTACTCACGTAAAACGCACGGAACATCACCGCTATAAAGAGAAGAAGAACCCGTACACCCGCCAGTCCAGATAGCTCATCGTCGCCCGATACACCTCTTCTGAGCCGATCATCCGGTGGAGCAGATAGGGCGTAAGCAGATTAGAGGCCGTAAACAACACCGCCGCCAGCAGAAAAGGAATAGCCCGCCTTGCGTGAAAACCTCGCCGATCCGCTTATACTCCCCTCACCATTACGACGTGCCATCAGCACCTGAGCTCCTACACTGAAACCAAAGCCCAGCATATAAATCACGAGATAATAGACTCCTGCCAAGGCGGAGGCACCTAGCTCAACCTCGCCGACACGTCCCAGATAAGCGGTGTCCGTCAATCCGATCATATGCTCCATGAGCAAGCTGATTAATACCGGATACGTGATCTTTAGAATTTGTTTGTTCGTATATCGCATGATGAATCTTAAATAAAGGGAGGCAAAGGTAGTAATAAGATGCCAGTCACACAATATTACCCCATGCGATCCGTTTCTTATCATATTACATTATTATACGAAGAGATATGGTTACAAAACTCATCATGGCCTGCATTTTGTCCGCTACGCTATTGAGCTGCAACGGGCAAAACACAAATACGATCAACTACGCTACCGTCGAACCCTGCATATCAATCGTTTTGACAAGGATTTATTCCGGCTGATCGATACGGGAGATACCACCTTGCAACCCGAACTAATCAAACAATACCCGGAAATGCTGGATATCATCGGGAAAGGCATATTAAACCTGCAAACCATCGAGACTCCCGGCTTCTTCGAGAAAATGCGGAATTATTACTCGGAGCCTACCTTGAAAGGCTTGTATCGTGACGCTATCACCCAATATGATTCCGTGGAGGATATCGAGAAATCCTTGGGGTACGGATTCGCCTATCTAAAGGAGAATTTCCCTCGATGCAGATCCCTGCTATCTATATGCATGTATCTGGTTTCAACCAGAACGTATTGGTAGGCGATAGCCTGCTTTCCCTTCCATCGATAAGTATATGGGAAAGGACTATCCCTTGTATCAGGATTTCTTCTATGACTCCCAGAAATTGAAAATGCAACGTGGACTTGTAGTCCCGGATTATCTGGCGGGTTGGCTCATGTCCGAATATCCTTTCGCAGGAAAAGAGAACGTATTGCTGGACCGGATGATTTACGAGGGAAAAATCAAATACCTGCTCTCGCAAGCCTTAGGCGTTCCCGATGCCGCCGAGCTAATGGGATACACCGAACAGGCCTACAACTGGTGCAAGGACAACGAAGGAACAATCTGGAAAGCAATCATCGAGCGCAAGCATCTTTATACCCGGATCAACTGACGACTTCCCAATATTTCGAGGATACCCCGACCATTTTCCCGGGAACGACGCTCCCGGGAATATCGGACTTGGATAGGCTGGCAGATCATCAACCAGTACATAAAGGAGACGGATCTACCCGGAGGCGTTGATGCAAAACAACGACGCCCAAGAAATCCTAACCGCCTCAAAGTACAAACCCTATAAACAGGAAAACCGCCCTATTCTCACGAACAAGACGGATAACCTAATCTAACTTAATTCTAATACCATGAAAAACACTATATCTTAATAACAAGGCTTTTAAAAAGGTTCAATGGAATGAGATTTTAAACCTCTTATTTACCTTGGTTGTTGTAACAGGAAACGAAAACAAGGTGAGTCCGATGGATAATGATCTCTTAGATATAACAAAATTGAGGCGCTGGCGGATCTGGAAATTGAAACTTATTGACGCCAGGCTTTATTTTGTAAGCATTTTCGTGGATTGCTGACCGGGTTGGTAGCGGTACCTTATCACTATCTGCTCCAGCAGTTATTCAATAGCCGGAAACTTTTTCGACGGTCATTACCCTTGGTATTTCCATGTCTTGTTCTTCTTCACGCTATGGGGTATATTGCTTTGTGTGAATTGGATGGTCAAGAAGATGCCGCTGATTACCGGTGGGGCATTCCCAGACACGGGCGGTTATCAATGGCAGGATCACTTATAAGAACCCGTTGACACAATTAATCGCCAAGTTCACGGGAGGGATATTAGCAATCAGCGCCGGCCTGTCCCTTGGTCGTGAGGGGCCGTGCGTACAGATCGGATCTTACGTGGGGAATATCATTTCCAAATGGGGACACGTATTGGCTGGAGAGCGCAAGCAACGCCGCCGGCGCAGGTGCCGGATTGGCCGCCGCTTTCGCCGCTCCCCTCGCTTCCTCACTTTTGGTGATCGAGTCCATCGAACGGTTCGACGCTCCCAAGACCGCCATTACCACCTTGCTGGCAGGGGTCGTGGCGGGAGGCGTAGCGAGCTTGATTTTTCCTTCAACCCTACTCGCAGATTAGCGCTATTGCCCGCAGGCTACTTTTATAGATCAACTGAAGTTGTTCTTATTTCTGGCCGTGGTTATTTCCGTCTTCGGGAAAATTTACTCGATGTTTACCCTTTGGTGCAAGGATTTCTTTACCAGACTGAAGCATCCTCCTTATATGAAGATGTTGTACCTGCTTATCATAGCGTATACGATCTCATTGACGGAGATCGACTTGACAGGAGGAGGCGAGCAATTCCTTATCATGCAAGCGATGCATGGATATCACCCCGTTTTATGGATAGCGGCGATGATGCTCATCCACTTGATATTCACGTCTCTCTCTTTCTCCTCCGGACTGCCGGAGGGAATTTCATCCCTACACTAGTTACCGGGGATTGTTCGGGCAGATCATCGCCTTATTATTGGTGAAGTATGGTTTCATTGAGACGGAGAGCATCAGCTATATCATGTTAATCAGCATGGTAGGTTTCTTGGTGGCGGTAGTCCGGACACCACTGACGGGTATCGTCTTGATTACGGAGATAACCGGGCATCTGGATGTATTCTACCCTCTATCATTGTCGGCGGGCTTACGTATTACTTCACGGAAATGCTACAGATAAAGCCCTTTAACGTGGTTCTCTATGACGAGATGATCTCGACTCCAGCCTTCCGTGCCGAAGGGCGTTCCAGCCTGTTCGTCGAGATCATGACAGGTGCCTATTTCGACGGGAAGGAGGTAGATCACCTCACCCTCCCCAACGTTGTATCATCAAGACTATTCACCGGGATCGCAAGGACTTGGCTCCTGCTGGACAGACCCTTATCCCCGGCGATCAGGTAGAGATCGAGATCGATTCGCAGGATATCGAGAAGCTGTATGAGCCGCTGGTTAGCATGGCGAACATCTATTAATCGCTGATCTGCCAATCGCCTCGAAGAAATGCCACACCAAGAATCCCCTGTGGCACATTTACAAAACGCTACATTATCAGAAGTTATATTGAGCGGAAACATTAAGTCGATTGGCGTGGCGGGTCATATCGTTGAAATCGGTACGCCAACCTCTCAAGTACTCGGCGCCGACTTGCAGATTGGCGTTCACGTTCCAGAAAATGTTGGCTACCAAGTATTGACCGTAGCGGTATTGATCCGACGGAGTAACCGGGTAATCATTCTCGCTGTATAAACGAGTCTGGCTATAGGTACTGGAGACGAATACCTTCGGCGTGATATTATACTGCAAGCCAGCATACCAACCCATCATCGGAAGCACTTGCATCTTGCCTTTGGCCTCGGGTCCGGAACCAGATCCACGTCCAGATTACTGATATCATTCAAGAACTGGCTGATACCCCGGCCGTAAGTAGCCTGACCGTAGAAGTTCAGCTTGCTCGTCACATTGAACGTAGAGGCGGCAAACACGCCCCAGCCGGCCTTAGACTCGGCCCGTTGCGCCACAAGTTCTCGTACGTCATATTACGTACGATACCAGCTACACGGATATGGCTGCTCTTATTCCAAGCGTATTGGATATAGGCAGGAAGTTCGGCATACGTTGGTTACTGATATTCACGCTTTGGTTCGTGATGCCATCCACCACTGGCATCTCGATACCTACACCCGCTTTCCATCCCTTACCGAAAGCACGCTCATAGCGTAACAGGGTGGCACGGCTGAAAACCTGTCCGGCAGGCCCGCATAATCGATCGAGGGCGGAAGAGCGGCCAGATCCATGAAGGTACTATAATCGTAACCCATCGTGAAACCAAGGAAAGACACATAGGCGTTCTGGAGCTCGAAGACCTTGCTGCCTCCCGGAAGTTACCCGCCGTATACACGACGAAATCCCGAGGTGTTTGGTACGACCCACTAATTTCAAGAATATCGTACTGGTAGTAGCGTCCATCTGGAACTGGTTACGGACGTAGTTCTGCCCACCATTCGGGATCATGGACGGATAAAATCGACATCATCCGAGATCCCGCCGAAATCATACTCCGCCGTAGCCTTCACGTAACCGCCGATACCCAAGGCGAAACGTCCCTTACGATCGGTCAATACGAAGCGGGGGCTTTCGGTCGTGGAAACGAGGGCTCTGCGTCTCATTCATTATCCTCACGATTTCATCACCTGCCTTGTCTTGGCTGACAAGGACTATCGAATTTGGCGCATCATCCTCGATGACCACCTTTGAGCCTTAGCGGGAGCCGATAAGAATCCCATACCTAGCAGTAATACTGCTCCTTGTACAAATAGTCTCATAAATGTGTTTTGTTTAGATTAATTACCTACCTTGAACAAGGCTATAAAGAAAAGGTTCTGATTTTAACAACCCTACGAGCACTTTTTCCACCCTATTGCCCGTTCAAAAATATTCATATATTTGCGGAATATATTACTTGGGATGAGAAGATTTTATTGTTCATACTCGCTGTTCTTTACCTCGGGTTTCCTCCGGGTTTGCGCTGAATTACCATTATTGTATGGGTAAGTTGGCGGAGGTGAGTTTGCAGTATCTTGACACTTGCCCCAGTTGCGGTGAGGCGGGCACGTCCCATAAGTGCTGCTCTACCGAGACGGAATATGTTAAGTTATCCGTCGATCAGGATGTGGCGAATACGCTCGTGCAATTGTCCGCTCCTGTCGCTGTAGTTTTGTTGTTCGATCTACTCGACTCCTATAAGATCGCCGGGCGAGACGAGACAACACGTTCCAATCCCTTTATTAATCCACCCAAGGAGAATAGCGCTATCCCGTTATTCGTCCATCATTGTACTTTTGATTTAGCGTATAGGCTTCTTTAAAAGGCGATTTACGTCTGTTTACGCACGAGTACCGGCGTAATCTATTGCGAGTACTGGAGTAATCCACCGCAAGTACTGGAGTAATCCATTGCAAATACTGGAGTAATCCATTGCGAGTACTGGCGTAAAGCATCACGAGTACTCATGTGATCGCTTGCCTTCAAAGACGAACAAATAAGCGTTCTCATATGTTTTCAAATCATAAAAGCTCATTCAAATGTTAAATAGAATCATTCGTTACTTCCTTGAGAACAGGGTGGTAACCTTACTTTTACTAGTGCTGATTATCGTATGGGGCATTTCCACGTCCCCTTCAATTGGCACGGAGGGATCATTCCCGGAATCCGATTCCGGTAGACGCCATCCCCGATATCGGCGATAACCAGCAGATCGTGGCCACGGAATGGATGGGCCGTTCGCCGAAGGATATACAAGACCAGATCACCTATCCGCTGACCACCTCTTTAGGTATCCGGAGTGAAGACGATCCGTAGTTCCTCCATGTTCGGGATGTCCTTCATATACATTATCTTCGATGACGATATAGAGTTCTACTGGAGCCGTTCCCGTATATTGAGAAGCTGAACTCCCTGCCTCCGGGAACCTTGCCGGAAGGCGTACAGCCTACCTTGGGACCGGACGCTACCGCCCTCGGGCAGATCTATTGGTATACGCTGGAAGGACGGGACCCCAAGACCGGTAAACCTACCGGAGGCTGGAACGCCGAGGAGTTGCGTACGATACAGGATTTCTACGTCAAGTACACCTTATCCTCCGCAGAGGGGTATCCGAGGTTGCCTCGGCGGGCGGTTTCGTGAAGGAGTACCAGATCGAGTTGAACCCGGATGCCATGTACGCCTTCAACGTCTCCGTGATGGATATCATGAGCGCCATCAAGAAGAGCAACCTCGATATCGGCGCCGAGACGATGGAGATCAATAAGGTGGAGTACCTGATCCGGGGCTTGGGGTATATCAAGAATGTAAAGGATATAGAGAATGCCGTCATCACCGTTCGGGAAAGCGTGCCGGTTCGCATATCGGACGTGGCCTTCGTGAATATCGGTCCGGGAACCCGACGGGGAGGGCTGGACAAGGAGGTGTGGAGGCCGTGGGCGGAGTGGTCGTAGCCCGCTATGGCTCCAACCCTTGGAGGTTATCAATAACGTAAAGGCGAAGATCAAGGAGATGGAACCGGATTACCCCAGAAGGTACTGGCGGACGGGACGGTCTCCAAGGTAACCGTCGTGCCGTTCTACGACCGTACGGGGCTTATCAAGGAGACGATCGGGACGTTGGAGACCGCCCTCCCACGAGATATTGATCTGCGTGATCGTTATCATCGTGCTGGTGCTCAACCTAAGGGCCTCTATCGTTATCGCCAGCATGCTACCGATAGCGGTGCTCGCCACGTTCATCATCATGCGTTATACGGGGATAGCGGCGAATATCGTGGCTTTATCGGTATAGCAATCGCCATTGGCGTGATGGTGGATGTAGGGTCGTCTTCGTGGAAAGTATCATCCGTTACCGGGAGATGCCCGAGAACAGGCATATACAGGGGAAAGGCGTTTGTCAACCTTATTTATAAGGCGGTAAGCGAGGTGTCCGGGGCGATCAGCACGGCGATGATCACGACGATCGTCAGCTTCCTCCCCGTCTTCACCATGGAGGCGCAGGAAGGAAGATGTTCTCGCCCTTAGCCTACACCAAGACGTATGCTTTGGCTTCCGCCTTCGTGCTGGGATTGATCTTGCTTCCTTCCTATCGTATTGGTTGTTCTCGATAAAGATCCATTCAAGGCTGATACGGAAAATACTGAATTGCCTGTTGATCGTGGCCGGAATCGCCTTACTTATTATTTATGGAAGTATTCCGGCTATCGGGCTAACGGCAGTCGGGGTGAATAATCTATTGTCCGGTTATTGGAAGAAGCCTCAAATGAGCACTTATATCAATATCGGTATCACCCTCTTTGTCACGATCTATTACCTATCCGAGGAATGGTTGCCGATGGGGCCGCAAAGGGATGCTCGCCAATATCCTGTTCGTGGCGGGTTGCGTAGCCATCATCCTAAGCATCCTGTGGCTGCTCGTTATGTATTATGAGAGGATATTGCGCTGGTGCTTGGATAACCGCTGGAAATTCATGTTGATTCCGGGAGCTACCATCGTATTCGGTTTCTGGATATGGAGAGGCATCGGACAGGAGTTTATGCCTAGCCTGAACGAAGGTTCTTTCCTACTGATGCCGACTAGCATGCCGCATTCCGGTATCGAGCAAAACCTTGATTATATAGAGGCGCTCGACAAACGGCTGGCCTCTATCCCGAGGTGGAGACCGCCATCGGTAAATGGGGCCGTGTAAACTCCGCCCTCGATCCAGCGCCGGTACAGATGTTCGAGAATATGATCAACTACCGTCCGGAATGTATCCTGAATGAGGACGGAAAAGGGAACGTTTCAAGGTAAACCGGCAAGGGAGTATCTCCTAAAGATGGAGGCGTATATAACCCCAAAGACGGTTTCCGGCTGATTCCCCAGACAGCCTGATCCCAGACGCTAAAGGCGATTACTTCCGCCAATGGCGACCGGAGATCAAGAACACGAACGATATCTGGCAACAGATCGTGAACGTCACCCATCTTCCGGATTGACTTCCGCCCGAAGCTGCAGCCTATCGAGGCCCGTCTCGTCATGTTATCCACCGGTATGCGTGCCCCGATGGGTATCAAGGTGTATGGCCCGGATCTGGAGACGATCGAGAAAGCCGGAAAGGCGATCGAGAAGGCATTGAAAGAGGTACCTCCGTTATCCCTCTTCCGTATTTTACGACCGTGCGGTAGGCGCCCTTATCTGGAGATCGAACTGAACCGTGAGAATATGGCCCGTTACGGCGTAAACGTGGAGGACTTGCAAGAGATATTAAGTGCCGCTGTCGGTGGCATGGTACTGACCCGCACCGTGGAAGGCAGGGAACGTTTCCCGGTGCGCCTACGCTACGCTCGTGAGCTTCGAGATAATCCGGAGGCGCTAGGTATGATCCTCGTACCGACCGCCACTGGGGCGCAAGTCCCGCTTAAAGAGCTAGCCGATATCAACTATACCCGTGGAGCGCAGATGATCCAAAGCGAGAACACTTTCTTGGTAGGCTACGTCATCTTCGACAAACTGGCGGGGAAGGCGGAAGTGGATGTCGTGAAAGAGGCTTCCCGCATCCTTGAGCAACAGATAAAGGAGGGCGAGTTGAACCTTGATCCCGGCGTATCCTATAAGTTCGCCGGCAATTACGAGCAGCAGGAGCGTGCCACCAGCCGGCTGATGATCGTCGTTCCCTCGCCTTGTTGATCGTCCTGCTGGTTCTATACTTTCAATTCAAGACGGTCACTGCCTCACTGATCCATTTCTCCGGGGTGTTCGTGGCCTTCGCCGGAGGTTTTATCTTGCTATGGCTTTACGGACAGGATTGGTTCATGAACTTCTCCATCGCCGGAGAGAATATGCGGGATCTTTCCAGATGCACACGATCAATCTGAGCGTGGCAGTCTGGGTCAGTTTTATCGCCTTGTTCGGTGTGGCTACGGATGATGGGGTATTGATGGGAACCTACATCCATCATGTATTCCTCGAGCGAGCCCCGCACCAAGCACGATATCCGGGAAGCGGTAGTAGCCGCCGGACTGAAACGGGTACGCCCAGCGGCCATGACTACAGCCACTACCCTGATAGCTTTACTCCCCGTACTTACCTCTACCGGTAAGGGGCGGATATCATGGTACCGATGGCTATCCCTACGTTCGGGGTATGCTGATCCAGAGCATGACCATGTTTGTCGTTCCCGTCCTGCAATGCTGGTGGCGGGAGAACGCTATAAAGAAAGAACAAAAGAATAAAATTCAAGAGGAGGTAACGACTTATGAGATATAAAAGAATCAGATCAATCATCATGGCAGGTGTACTGGGATGCTAAACGTCCTTTTCGCTTACTCCCAGCCGGCCGATAGTTTAGGCTATTATCTGGAACTGGCGGCACGTAACAATCCGCAGATCAACGCCGACTTCTCCTGTATAAGGCATCTTTGAGAAAGTCCCGCAAGCCGGAGCCTATCCGGACCCGGAACTGGAGATCGGTTTCTTCCTGAAACCGATGGAGATCTTGTCAGGAAAGCAAATAGCGGATTTCACCTTGATGCAAATGTTCCCTTGGTTCGGTACCCGGAAGGCGGCCCGCAACGAGGCGACCGAGATGGCCCGGATGGCTTACGAACAATTCCGTAACAGTCGCAACAACCTGTATTACGAGGTGAAGAGTCAATGGTACCAGCTTTGCAATATCAGCGAGCAATATAAAAATACGCAGGCGAACCTTCGTCTGCTAGACCAGTTGGAACAGTTGGCATTGAACCGCTTCTCCGCTCCGTCGGCGAAGGCGGGCGGTTCCTCCGTCCTACCCTCCCCGTATCTTCTGCTCCATCGACTCCTCCCGCCGTATCCGGTGGAGGTATGTCGGGTATGGGAGGCAGTAGCATGGGAAGCCCTACGGTACAAAGCACGGGAGCATCCGGTAGTACGATGTCCAGAATGTCCGGCGATAGCCCTATGGGTGGAGGCTCTATGGGAAGTGGCAACTCCATGGGCGGAATGTCGGACGTACTGCGAATCCAGATGGAGAAGGTAGAACTGGAGAATACGCTAGCCTCCTTGTTATCGCAACGGAAAACGGCCGAGGCTGCTTTTAATACGTTGCTCAATCAGTCGCTAGCTACCCCGATTTCCGTCCCCGACTCGTTGGAACGGCTTCTCTCTCATGGAGTGAGTCGATGGCTCTCGACAGCGTCATCTCCAACAACCCCATGCTTACCATGCTGGAGGCGGAAGGAAACGCTTACCGGGCCAAGGCGGAGATGGACAAGAAAATGAGTTACCCCATGCTAGGTATCGGCCTCCAGTATTCCTTGATCGGGAAGAAACCGGAGGATATGTCTATGGGCTCTATGTCCGGTATGAACGGAAAGGATATGTTCATGCCCATGCTAAAGATCAGCCTTCCTATCTTCCGTAAGAAATATAACGCACAGCAACGGGAAAGCAAGCATTATTGGAAATCCAGCGAGTTGAAGTACGAGAACACGATGAACCAACTGCAAGCCGAGTATATCCGTATTACCCAGCAATTGGAAGATGCCGCACGGAAAATCGATTTGTACCAGAAACAATACGATCTATCGTTGGCCACCTACCAACTGATCGTCCGGGAATTCTCGACAGGAAGAACGACCTTGACCGACGTGATCCAAGTGGAGCGACAAATGTTGGACTATCACTTAAAGAAAAGCGAAGCGATAGCGGAATATAATACCCAAATCGCCGGAATCGAGAAATTAATATCCACCTCTGTAAACGAATAAGAAAATGAAAATATAAATGAAACCGTAAAATCCAAGTACCTGATATATATCCTGTTCCTAGCGGGCGGCCTCTTGTTGGCTGGCTCCTGTTCCATAACTCCGATACCGACAGCCATGCGTCACAAGCGAGCGAGACCAGCACGGAAGTTCACGACCCTACGCATGGCCACGACCTCCAACAGAACGAGGCCGGCGAGTGGACTTGTTCCATGCATCCCCAAATTCGCCAAGACAAGCCGGGTAAATGCCCTATCTGCGCCATGGATTTGATCCCCGTACGTAAGAGCTCCTTCTCGGACGAGGCCATCGATCCCAACGCCATTCAGCTTTCGGAAGAAGCAGTAGCCTTAGCGGACGTACAAACCTCCAAGATATCCCGCCAGAATCCGGTCAAGCAAGTCCGTTTATACGGCAAGATCGTACCGGACGAGCGTAGCCTGCAATCTCAAACAGCCCATGTAAGCGGACGCATCGAGAGCTTGAACGTTGATTTCACAGGTGAGACGGTGCGTGCCGGACAAACCCTCGCTACCCTCTACTCCCCGAGCTTTCACCGCCCAGCAAGAATTGTTGGAAGCGATCCGCATGGGACAACCTCAATTGATACAGGCCGCCCGTGAAAACTATATTTATGGAAGATGACAGACGCCCAGATCGCCGCTATCGAGAAATCCGGCTCTATCTCCCCGGTTGTAGAGATCAAGTCGAACACGAGCGGTATCGTCCTGTCCAAGCGGGTAAGCCAAGGCGATTATGTATCCCAAGGAGCTATCCTTTCGACGTGGCGAACCTTACGAAGGTATGGGCCTTGTTCGACGCTTTCGAGGTGGATCTCCCTTTCCTTAGTAAAGGTGATCCGGTGGAATTTACCCTGCAAGCGCTACCCGGCAAGAAGTTCTCGGGTAAGATCTCTTTCATCGACCCGATCTTGAACACGACGACCCGTACCGCCAAGGTCCGTGTAGAGGTACCGAACGCCTCTTTGGAGCTCAAGCCCGAGATGTACGCCACGGCAAACGTAAGCGCCCGCTCCGCAACTATAAGAACGAGATCATCGTACCGCAAACCGCTGTGCTCTGGACGGGTAAACGTGCTATCGTGTACGTAAAGCAACCGGATACGAATACCCCGCTTTCTTGATGCGCGAGGTGGAGCTAGGCCCTTCCCTTGGAAACTCTTATGTTATCTTGAATGGCTTGCGAGAAGGTGAGGAAATCGTAACCAACGGAGTCTTCGCCATAGATGCCAGCGCACAGCTTGAGGGAAAACTTCCATGATGAATAACGGCGACGAGCCCGCCAAGCCTATGACTGGGCATGAGGGACATATGATGCATGCGCAAAGCGCCACGGGGTAGCCTCCGAGCATGCCATGTTCGGTGTCAAAGGCTCTTGCGATATGTGCAAGGAACGTATCGAGAAAGCGGCAAAGGGTAAAAGGTGTGTTATCCGCTCATTGGGACAAAGATACCCAGATGATCCATCTCCAGTACGATCCGAAAAGACCTCCCCAAAACGATCAGCAAGGCGATCGCTAAAGTAGGCCATGACACGGATATGGATAAGGCGGATAAAGCCGTATATGATAAGCTACCGGCTTGTTGCCACTATAGATAAAGTTATTGGACATTCGGGGTGTGTCAAAGTGTGAACATGGCACGCAGATAACGCTGATTGAGCAGATGACCGCAGATTTATGATATGAAAATCAATATATTATCTGCGTAAATCTGCTAAATCTGCGCCATAATACCAACTTTAACACACCCTCCTTATTAGTAAAGATTCCAACGGAAAGAAGCGACTGCTTTAGCGGGAACCTCATAGGTAAATGAACGTTCACCGCTGTTTACCGTTATATTTTTAGCCTCGTCCGTATTATTTAGTAAAACAAGTGCTTCTGTTCCATCTAAATTCTCGAAGGCGGAATACATAATCCCATCAGCCGTATACCCTTTAGAGCCGATCCGTACTGCCCCGGCTTCACCACAGAGGATAAATGACCGATAATATAATAATGAGAATTCCGGTAATCGTCTTATAATCCGAGCGATCGATATCCACGGCACCATAACAAGTCTGGCAACCACCCTCTCGGTTCGGTCCCCGCTCGTTATCCAGCATCAAGTTCCATACGATAACTGCCTTACACCAGTTATTCACCGTACCCAAGGCCGTCTCCTCCATATCTTCCATCAAGCGTTTCTCTAAGTTACGTCCATCATTCCACATGCCGATAGAAGTTTCCGTAAATATTAATTCTTTATCGGGGAACTTGCCGTTTACGTTATTCAACTCCTCCCGGTCGCCCCGTAATTATGGTAAGCGGCACCTGTCAGGAAAGAAGCGGCATTCTCATCCTCGTAGATTTTCATCGGATAGCCTTGCTGCTCCAACATATTATCGTAATTGTAATTATGGTCGAAAGCGTAGATCTTCGTCTTGAGGCCAGTCTCTTTCAGTTTAGGGCCTAGAGCGTCACGCACGAAAGAGAGTTGCTCCTCCCATCCCATAAATAAGGAAGCGGAATTTCCTCGGTTCAAGGTTCGTTTTGGGGAGTTATCGCCTCGATAGGAATCCCTCGGCCTCCATCGCCTGTATCCATTTCACGAAATAGGTAGCGTAATCTTGATAATAAGCGGGATTCAACTGTCCGCTAGTCCACGACTCGAACGGGCGCAAATCCTTTAAGTTATCCACCTTCATCCATCTTGGACAAGTCCAAGGCGATCCCAAGATTTTATAGAAGGGCTGATCGCCAAGATCTCCTTCAAGATCGGTATCACATACTCCTTCTCCTCGCTCTGCAAGGCGAAATTCTCGACACCCTTCGTGTCACAACAAGTATACTCACTTAAAGAAAAGTCCGAGCAGCCAATCGAGATACGGATATAGCTATACCCCATCCCTCCGTATCAGAGAAAGTCTCTTTCAGGAAAGCTGTCCGATCCTCGGGAGCCATCCGCATCAAGTTATAGCAGGTAGAGCCTGTCACGGCGGCACCAAAGCCATCCATCGTCTGATAGCGCACCGAAGGGTCTATCGTTATCACGCAAGGCGAGGCGGCTTGTTTGTCCCCAAGGCGATCTCACTTCTCACGAAATCTTTCGCACGATCGTTTGTCGTGACATACACCGTTACATTGTCCGAGATCTCGCTCCAGAACATGTGTTCAAGCAAATCAAGACCATTAATAAAGAAAAGAGAACCATACGTATTAAATTAATAGTTAATCAAATTACCGGGTTTCTGAACCCTTCAAGATCATCCTCACGTGATTCTTTAAGATGTGAAAGGCGGGAGCGGCCATCGATCCATGATCATATCCGTCCAACTCATAGATATAAGTATTCTTATGTCCGGCCACTTTCATCATACGCCAAAAATAGGCGTTCTCCTCATAGCGGCCCAGCATCTCCATCTCCCGGTCGCCCGAGACGATAATCAATGGAGGAGCGTCAGGACGTACGTAAAACAAAGGGGCGAACTCGTCGATACTCGGTTGGGTATCTTTCATTCCCTTCGCCTGCCGATAAGCGAAATGGCTGATCGCATGACCGCTGAAAGGGATTAATGCGGCGATGGCATCAGCATCTATCCGATACTTAGTCAACCACTTCTTATCCAGTCCGACCATATTCGTTAAATAACCTCCGGCGGAATGACCTGAGACAAAGATTTTACGCCTATCCCCACCATACTTCTCAATCTCGTTGAATGTCCAAGCGACAGCGGCGGCGGCATCATCGATACAATCGCTCAACGTGGCTTTGGGTAGCAAGCGGTAATTTACGGCGATAACGGCTAATCCGCAGTTCTTCAATTCCTCCGGGATGAATTTGCTACCTCCCGACAAGCCGCCTCCGTGAAACCAGACTACCGTAGGGAAGTCTTTTGCGTTCTCGGGATAATAAAGATCCAATTTACAACGTTCCACCGCATATGGATCTTTCGATTGGGTATAAGAGATATCCCTGACTATTTTATAGTCTTGATCTTGCGCCGCAAGGATATTACAGATAAACAGACTAAATAGAAATAAATAGATTTTCTTCATGATATTAGATAATAGATTTAATACATCAAATTTAATATAAAAAAAGGAGTCACCCCTTACGGACTGACTCCTCTCCATCGGCTTTCGCCTTTCTCAAGACGGCGGCTACCTACTCTTCCACTGTTACGCAGTACCATCGGCGTGACGAGGCTTAACTTCTCTGTTCGGAATGGGAAGAGGTGGATCCCTCGTGCTATAGCCACCTTAATATCATTATCAAGATTTTGACCGGACATCAATCCGAAGAGACTCGCTTCGCCTTATCGTCTTAAAATATATCAACCCTCACGTGAGGAAAGTCCCGGGCCATTAGTACCACTCGGCTCGGACGTCGCCGCCCTTACACCTGTGGCCTATCAAGGTCATCGTCTATAACCACCCTTAAGAGGGAGATCTAATCTTGAGGCCGGCTTCGTACTTAGATGCTTTCAGCACTTATCCGATCCGTACTTAGATACCCGGCGGTGCCCCTGGCGGGACAACCGGTAAACCAGTGGTACGTCCGACACGGTCCTCTCGTACTAGTGTCAGAGCCCCTCAAATCTCCTGCGCCCACGATAGATAGAGACCGAACTGTCTCACGACGTTCTGAACCCAGCTCGCGTGCCACTTTAATGGGCGAACAGCCCAACCCTTGGGACCTTCTCCAGCCCCAGGATGTGACGAGCCGACATCGAGGTGCCAAACCATTCCGTCGATATGAGCTCTTGGGAATGATCAGCCTGTTATCCCCGGAGTACCTTTTATCCTTTGAGCGATGGCCCTTCCATGCGGAACCACCGGATCACTATGCTCTAGTTTCCTACCTGATCGACTTGTATGTCTCCCAGTCAAGCGCCCTTATGCCATTACACTCTGCGACCGGTTACCAATCGGTCTGAGGGCACCTTTAGAAGCCTCCGTTACGCTTTTGGAGGCGACCACCCCAGTCAAACTACCCACCATACAGTGTCCTCCTGCCTAGGAGTTAGAACTCAAACAACCGAAGGGCCGTATTTCAACGTCGGCTCCACAAATACTGGCGTACCTGCTTCAAAGCCTCCGGCCTATCCTACACATCGTCTGCCCAAACTCAATGTAAAGCTATAGTAAAGGTTCACGGGGTCTTTTCGTCCCATCGCGGGTAATCGGCATCTTCACCGATACTACAATTTCACCGAGCTCACGGTTGAGACAGTGTCCAGATCATTACACCATTCGTGCAGGTCGGAACTTACCCGACAAGGAATTTCGCTACCTTAGGACCGTTATAGTTACGGCCGCCGTTTACCGGGGCTTCAATTCAACGCTTCTCCTCGCGGATGACATCTCCTCTTAACCTTCCGGCACCGGGCAGGTGTCAGGCTGTATACGTCATGTTTCCATTTCGCACAGCCATGTGTTTTTGTTAAACAGTTGCCGGACCTATTCTCTGCGCCTCGCCTTACGACGGGGACCCTTTATCGAAGTTACAGGGTCAATTTGCCTAGTTCCTTAACCGTGAATCACTCAGGCGCCTCAGTATTCTCAACCCGACCACGTGTGTCCGTTTACGGTACGGGTGCCGCATGGATAAGTTTAGCGGATTTTCTCGGGAGCATGGTTACGTCCATATTACGTTGCGCAAGCGCTCCGTATACTCTCAGGTTCGACTCTCCCGCGGATTTGCCTGGGAATCAATATCTACACCCTTCAACCGGCTATTCCGTCAGCCGGCAGGACTGTCACTTCTCCGTCTCCACGTCACTCCATGAGGCAGTATGGGAATATTAACCCATTCTTCCATCGGCGGCGCCGTTCGGCTTTGCCTTAGTCCCGACTCACCCTGATCCGATTAGCGTTGATCAGAACCTTGGTCTTTCGGCGGGGGGGTTTCTCGCCCCCCTTATCGTTACTCATACCTACATTTGCTTTTCCATGCGCTCCAACAAGGGTCATCCCTCATCTTCGACGCCGCATGGAATGCTCCCCTACCATGTCTTGCGACATCCACGGCTTCGGCAGATCGTTTATGCCCGATTATTATCCACGCCAGATCGCTCGACTAGTGAGCTGTTACGCACTCTTTAAATGAATGGCTGCTTCAAGCCAACATCCTAGCTGTCTCTGCGATCCGACCTCGTTAGTTCAACTTAACGATCATTTGGGGGCCTTAGCCGGTGGTCTGGATTCTTCTCCTCTCGGACACGGACCTTAGCACCCGCGCCCTCACTCCCTGTAAATATATATCGCGCATTCGGAGTTTATCTGGACTTGATAGGCGGTGAAGCCCTCGCATCCAATCAGTCGCTCTACCTCACGATATACTATAAAGGCTGCACCTAAATGCATTTCGGGGAGTACGAGCTATCTCCGAGTTTGATTAGCCTTTCACCTACCCTCAGCTCATTGTAAAGCTTTTCAACTCTTACCCATCCGGTCCTCCAGTTGGTGTTACCCAACCTTCAACCTGCCAAGGGTAGATCACTCGGTTTAGCGTCTACCCCGACTTGGCGCCCTGTTCAGACTCGCTTTCGCTTCGGCTCCGTTACCTTAGGCCTTGCCGGGAAGGTAACTCGTAGGTTCATTATGCAAAGGCACGCCGTCACGTCATTACGACGCTCCGACCGCTTGTAGGCAGACGGGTTCAGGGTCTATTTCACTCCCTGCTCAGGGTTCTTTTCACCTTTCCCTCACGGTACTGGTTCGCTATCGGTCTCTCAGGAGTATTTAGCCTTACGGGATGGGCCCCGCTGTTCACGCAAGATTTCTCGTGCCCGCGCTACTCAGGATACCACTAGGCTTCGTAATCGTCAGTCGTGTACGGGCTTTCACCCTCTATGGCCGCCTTTTCCAGGCGTTCCATTTCCTTCTTGCCACGTCGTGGTCCTACAACCCCCGTGTCGCCTAGACGGCACGGGTTTGGGCTCTTCCGTGTTCGCTCGCCACTACTTACGGAATCATTGTTTATTTTCTCCTCCTATGGGTACTTAGATGTTTCAGTTCCCCACGTTCGCCTCCCTTTCGGGATGGGGCCTTCAACCTGCCGGGTTGCCCCATTCGGATATCCAGGATCAAGGGCTATTGCGCCTCCCAGGCTTTTCGCAGCTTATCACGTCCTTCGTCGCCTCCGAGAGCCAAGGCATCCACCGTCTGCCCTTGCTTACTTTCTCTCACCTCGTACTTGACGCACGGGTTGATATATCTTAAGCTCGCTCTACTTGTTTCTTCTTTTTGATGTCCAACATGTCAAGATCCTCTTTCCCTCGCGGGATGTGTGGAGAATAACGGATTCAGACCGTTGACCCTCTGCGTGCAAGGCAGATGCTCTAGCCAGCTGAGCTAATCCCCTCATTCGGAGTAGTCCAGGCAGAGTTGAACTGCCGACCTCTACATTATCAGTGTAGCGCTCTAACCAACTGAGCTATAGGACTGTCAACTTTGCCAGACTTACGTCCCAGCGTCATCTTTTTCTCTCGACCGGCCTCCCGGTCTGTAAGATCTATATATAAACATAATCTCAACAGGCACAGGGATCAATACCTCGTATGACCTCGGTACGGAATCCTGAAGCTCCAGAAGGAGTGTTCCAGCCGCACCTTCCGGTACGGCTACCTTGTTGACTTAGCCCCAGTCACCAGTTTTACCCTAGGCCGATCCTGCGCGGTTACGGACTTCAGGTACCCCGGCTCCCATGGCTTGACGGGCGGTGTGTACAAGGCCAGGAACGTATTCACGCGCCATGGCTGATCGCGATTACTAGCGAATCCAGCTTCACGGAGTCGGGTTGCAGACTCCGATCCGAACTGAGACGTGGTTTGGGGATTCGCTCCCTGTCGCCAGGTGGCCTCCCTTGTCCACGCCATTTAACGCGTGTGTCGCCCGGATGTAAAGGGCCGTGCTGATTTGACGTCATCCCCGCCTTCCTCGCAGCTTACGCTGGCAGTCCACCAGAGTCCTCAGCTTTACCTGTTAGTAACTAGTGGCAGGGTTGCGCTCGTTATGGCATAAAGCCGACACCTCACGGCACGAGCTGACGACAACCATGCAGCACCTCGCAAATCGCTATTGCTAGAACTCTGTTTCCACCTCTGTCGAAATGCGTTCAAACCCGGGTAAGGTTCCTCGCGTATCATCGAATTAAACCACATGTTCCTCCGCTTGTGCGGGCCATCAATTCCTTTGAGGTTTCACCGTTGCCGGCGTACTCCCCGGTGGATCATTAACGCTTTCGCTGTGCCGCTTACAGTGTATCGCAAACAGCTAGTGATCATCGTTTACTGCGTGGACTACCAGGGTATCTAATCCTGTTTGATCCCCGCTTTCGTGCATCAGCGTCAGTAATGGCGGCAGGCTGCCTTCGCAATCGGGGTTCTGCGTGATATCTATGCATTTCACCGCTACACCGCATTCCGCCTGCCTCAAACATACTCAAGCCTCCCAGTTTCAACGGCAATTCTATGGTTGAGCCACAGACTTTCACCGCTGACTTAAAGGGCCGCCTACGCGCCTTTAAACCCAATAAATCCGGATAACGCTCGGATCCTCCGTATTACGCGGCTGCTGGCACAGTTAGCCGATCCTTATTCATAAGGTACATACAAAACGGGACACGTCCGCACTTTATTCCCTATAAAGGGTTTACGATCCATAGAACCTTCATCCCTCCGCGACTTGGCTGGTTCAGCCTCTCGGCCATTGATGAATATTCCTCCTGCTGCCTCCCGTAGGAGTTTGGTCCGTGTCTCGTACCAATGTGGGGACCTCTCAGAACCCTATCCATCGTCGGTTTGGTGGGCCGTTACCGCCAACTGCCTAATGGAACGCATGCCTATCTATCAGCGATGAATCTTTGCAAATATTCCCATGCGGGATCCCTGCTTCATGCGGTATTAGTCGACGATCGCCGGGTTATCCCCTCTGATAGGCA